>Ga0134121_10000107_pt1 | contig 93372 bp, 69 predicted proteins | sample KB301_FD_96463 | JGI IMG/M metagenome (GOLD analysis project Ga0134121, IMG submission 96463) | Terrestrial soil microbial communities without Nitrogen fertilizer from Kellogg Biological Station, Michigan, USA - KB3-0-1 | ecosystem: Environmental > Terrestrial > Soil > Unclassified ...
GGATGCCGTGGTCAAGATCCTCAACACGACGTTGTCGGACGAGATGGTGCTGCTCGTGAAGACGCGCAACTACCATTGGAACGTCACGGGACCCCAGTTCAACGACCTCCACAAGTTCCTCGATGCGCAGTACGGGGAGCTGAACGAGATCGTGGACGACGTGGCCGAGCGGGCCCGGGCGCTGGGGGGCATGGCGTTCGGCACGATGGGCGAGTTCCAGAAGCAGTCGCGCCTGAAAGAGCACCCCGGCCAGCATCCCAGCCCGAAGTCGATGCTGTCCAACCTGCTCAACGATCACGAATCGGTGATCCGGACGCTGCGGGCCGACCTGCAGATCTGCCAGGACACCCACGGCGACGCCGGCACGGCCGACTTCCTCACGGGGCTGCTGGAGCAGCACGAGAAGATGTCGTGGATGCTCCGGTCGTACCTGGAATAGCGCCAAACACAAAGGCACGAAGGCACTAAGAAAAAGGGCCCCCGAAACGGGGCCCTTTTTTTTTAGTATTCTTCAGCTCGGTGGGGGTGGATGGTCACGCCCGGCAAGGGAGGCTCTTTCGACAGTCGCTCGACGGCCTTCGTCGCCTCTCCGCGACGAACCAGGATGAAATCGACTTTCTCTCCGAACTCCGGAGTCGCCTCGAAGTTGAGCTCTAGTAGCAGGTCCAGAATACGCTTGCTCGATGTCGTTCCCAGTTCAACACTGGCGACCCGAATCCAGACGGGCAGCTCCGTGCTGGAAGTGTCACTCTTCCAGCGCCGATAGGTATCTGTTCCCGGAACAGCGATGCAGTCCGCGCGCCAGGAGACCTGCCATTTCCGTTCCGGTGAAAGCCGACGGATCACCTCGCGCGCTTGATATGCGTCCTCCCATGACCCTTCGATGATGAGTTCGGTCATGCCCACGCTGGAGAAGCCCCCAAAGACTTTGAATCCAAGTTCGGCCAGCTCGGTTACGATCGCATCATTGCGAGTTCCGAGTGCCGCACGGCAAAGCACGTGTCGGCCCCATCCCTGGGATTTTCTGGGGGACGTACAGCTTGCGATCAGGAAAGAGGAGACCAGTATCCGCAGGAAAAACTTTCGGCCGACCATCCCGACATCCTACTCTTCCTTTGTGCCTTTGTGTCTTTGTGTTGAGTCCTCCAGCGCCTGGGCGATGAAGAGCGTCACGCCGCTCTGGTGCGGATAGCGGGCCTTGAGGATCTTGCGCTCCTGGCGGGAGAGGCGGTCGCAGTCGAGCCGGGGCGCGTCCGCCGGCTTGAGCGTGCACTTCGCGCACCCCTCGGGGAACACCGGATTTCCCGAGAGATCCACCACCGGAACCCCGCTCATCCGGCAGGTCAGCGGCCGGTAGGCATAGAGGCGGCACTCCCCTTCCCGGCCGAGCACCGGACATTCCACGTCTCCCGCCGCGTCGCAGAGGTCGTCGATGTCCTCGGTCGACCAGCCGTCGAGGGTATCGCCGAGATCCGGCGCCAGTTCCCGGAGCCGCGCCGTCAGCGCCGCCGCGCGCGCTTCGATGTCCTTCCGAACCTCCGGATCCGCGGCGGCCAGCCCCTCGCGCAGCAGGTCGCGGTCGGCGAGCGTGACGTCGAAGAGGCCGATGCAGCAGTCGCGGCAGCCTTTGACGCACGGCACCCGGTCGGGATGGCGTTCCTTCACCGACCGGTACCAGGCATCAACCTTGGAGAGGAGCCCCTTGTAGTCGTCCACGTCTACTTCTTGGGGCGGAAGATGGTCCAGATCCGCTCGAGGATGCGCTTCGACCCTTCCTCGGACGCGCGCCGGACCTCGGTGCCCCGCTCGCTGAGCTTCTTCTGGGTCGCCTGGGCCCGCGCCGCCAGGATCTCGCTCATCGCCTGGGCGATCGGCGGGTTTTCCTGGAGCAGCACGCTGAAGGTGTCGCGGTCCAGGCAGATCAGTTCGCTGTCCTCGAGCGCGATGCACGTCGTGCTCCGCGGGTCTCCGGTCAGGAGCGACATCTCGCCGAAATAGCTCCCCGGCGGAAGCTGGGCCACCTCGACGTCCTCGGCGTCCTTCCGGACCCGCACCCCGACCTGCCCGCTCTTGATGATGTAGAAGGTCGATCCCGGCTCGCCCTGCTTGCAGATCGCCTCGCCCCGGCCGAAGAGCTGATGGCGGAGATCTTCCGCCAGCATGGAAATCTCGCCGTCCTTCAGAGGCTGGAGGATGTCGACTTTCCTCAGCAGCTGGATCATCTCCTCGGGCCGCTGCTCCGGCTTCTCCCTCCGGAGATAGATGTCGCGCACCGGGTAGGGGATCGAAATCCCCTCGCGCTTCAGGTGGTACCAGATGGAGCGCAGGATCTCCGCCTGGATGTGGAGCAGCCGGTCGTAGTCGGAGATCCAGAACCGGAGATCGTACAGGACGCCCGATTCGGCGAACTCCTTCACGTAGACGTCGGGCGGAGGTTCCTTGAGGACGCCGTCGATGCGGGTCATCACGTTGATGAGCACGTTGCGGACCCTGTTGGGAGGCGCGGCGTATTCGATGCAGATCGTCTTGCGGCACAGCCGCTCGGGGGTCGGATCGGTCAGGTTGACGACGCTGCCCTTCGCCATCGTGCTGTTGGGCACGTAGATGATGTCGTCGTCCCGCGTCTGCACGCGGGTCGACCTCCAGTTCGAGTCGAGCACCTTCCCTTCCTTGCCTTCGATCTCGATCCAGTCGCCCGGCTTGTAGGGCCGGTCGATCGTCAGCATGATCCCGGCGAAGATGTTCGACAGGCTTTCCTGGAGCGCCAGGCCGATGACGACCGACAGGATCGCCGACGTGGTCATGACCGCCCCGATGTCCGCGTTCGGGAAGGTGTGCTTGATCGCCAGCAGCGCCACGCCGATGAGCGCGAGCCCGCGGACCAGGTCCTTGATGATCGGGGCCAGCGGCGTCTGGTCCCGCATCCGGGGTAGGAAGTCGCCGAAGAAACTGAGCACGATCTCCAGGAGCACATAGGCCGAAAAGAAGATCAGCAGGAGCTCGGAGAGTTCGTACGCCATCTGGCGGTTCCGGACCTCGGGGGGCCACACCGCGTGGCAGAAGACGGTGCTGCCGAACGCCAGGCTGGCGACCGTCAGGGCGAACCCGGTCCGACGCAGCCGCGCGTGGAACACCTTTTCGATGTCCTTGCGCGAGAAGGCGCGGACCAGCGGCTTGAGGACGAAGAAGGACAGCAGGAGCGACGCGAACGTTCCGGCCGCCCCCAGACCGAGCGACAGGCCGACGCCGCATCGACCGTCCCGGAAGGAGCCCCAGAGATCGGAAAAGTTCATCCGGGGTGCATTAAGCCTGAACCGGGGGCCCGACGCAAGGTTACTTCGTTCCCAGGAGCTCCAGGCAGCCGCGGGAGAACGCCTGGGTTCCCGTCAGGATCGTCGGCTCGGGATCCACGGCCCACTTGCTCGAATGGAGGCCGATCTTCGAGTCGTGCCCCGGACGCGCGCCGCCGACGCGGAACTGGAGCCCCGGCACGCCGAAGTGCTTCGGAAAGCGGCCGAAGTCCTCGCCGCCCATCATCGGCTCGCCGATCCAGATCTTCTCCTTCCCCAGCAGGCGCTCGAACACGCCCTGAAGGCGTCCGACGAACGCCGGCTCGAAGTAGCAGGCGTCGGTGGCGGCCTCCCCGTACTTGATGAACGGCTTCTTCGGCGAGTGGTGCGCCGCCGCGACCGATTCGCAGATATGCCGGATCTCCGCGAGCAGCATCTTCCGCACGTCCTCCTCGTAGGACCGCACGGTGAGCTGCAGCTTCGCCTCGTTCCCGATGACGTTGTGCTTCGTCCCCGCGTGGAACGATCCGACGGTGACGACCGCCTTCGTCCCCGGCTTGATCTTCCGGCTCACGATCGTCTGGAGCGAGAGGACGACCTCCGCGCCGATCACGATCGGATCGACCGTCAGATGGGGCCACGCGCCGTGGCCGCCCTCCCCGTAGAGCGTGATGTCGATGCTGTCGACGTTCGCCGAGGCGAACCCCGGGCAGACCCCGATCGTTCCCGCCTGCTCGGTCATGTCGTGAACCGAGAGACAGGCGACCGGTTTGCCCGGGATCAGCTCGTGGAACTTCGGGTCGGCGAGCATCTGCTCGGCGCCCCTCCCGATCTCCTCGGCAGGCTGGCCGATCAGGACCATCGTGCCCGCCCAGCGGCTCTTGAGCTTCGACAGGATGCGCGCCGCGCCGACCCCGATCGCGAGGTGGCTGTCGTGGCCGCACGCGTGCATCGCGTCGCCCTTGCTCGCGTACGGCAGGCCGGTCTCCTCCTTCACCGGGAGGCCGTCCATGTCGATCCGCGCGAACACCAGGGGGCCGTCGCCGTTCTTGAGAACCGCGACGACGCCGGTGCCGCCGATCTTCTCCGTGACGGTCCAGCCCGCCGCGCGCACTTCGGCGGCGAACTTCGCGGCGGTCTTCTCCTCCTTGAGCGAAAGCTCCGCGTTCTCGTGGAACCACTTGTAGAGCTCGACGAGCGAGCCGAGCTCGGCGCCCGCGGCCTCCTTGACGTGGCCGTTGATCTCGTCGCCGGGAGCGGGCGACGACATCAGGGGGCGCGACGCGGCCGGCGCCGCGGACGAGCAACCGGTCAGGAGCAGGAGCGCCGCGAGATATCTCATTCCTTTTCTCCCCGACTCTTTGCTTTACGGGTCCGCGCCCACCGGAGTTTAGCCGAGCGCGACCGGGGGTTCGAAAGCTTCTCCTCCTCCGTCGCCGTCACCGCGTCGTCGCTGATCTTCGCGTAGACGCCGGAGCGCAGGCCGTCGCGGAACGCCTGCTTCACCCGCCGGTCCTCGCCGCTGTGGAAGCTGATGATCGCCGCCGTCCCTCCGGGCTTGAGGCACGAGGGGATCACGGCCAGGAGCCGCTCGAGGTTCGCCATCTCACGGTTCACCATCATCCGCAGGGCCTGGAACGTCCGCGCCGCGGGGTGGAGCTTCGCGCCGGCCGCGCGCTGGACCGTGAAGTCGCGCGCCTCGCAGACGAGCTCCATGAGCTGCTGGGTCGTGCGGATCGGGCGGCGCCGGACGATCAGCTCGGCGATCTTCGCCGCGTCCTCCTCGTCCCCCAGCTCCAGGATCGCCTAGGCCAGCTCCGCCTCGCTCATGCGGTCCAGAACCTCCGCCGCGGTCTTGCCCCGCGTCGGATCCATCCGCATGTCGAGCGGACCCGGCCGGCGATAGGAGAAGCCGCGTCGTGCGTCGTCGATGTGAGGGCTCGACACGCCCAGGTCGGCCAGGATGCCGTCGACCCCCTCGAGCCCCAGTTCCCCCAGGACCGTCGGCAGCCCCGCGAAGTTCGCGTGATGGAGCGAGAACTCCCCGCCCTGCACCTCGAACCGCTCCTGCGCCTCCTTGAGGTTGGCGGGATCCAGGTCGAGGCCCACGACGCGGACGCCGCGCTCGAGAAGCTCGGCCGAGTGGCCGCCGAGGCCGACGGTGCAGTCGACGACGACGTGCCCCTTCTTCGGCTTGAGCGCGTCGAGGACTTCCTCCAGGAGGACGGGAATGTGTTTCATCCGGAAGGCATTAAGCAAAAGCCGACCGGCATTAGCCAGAAATTAGCGAGGGCCCGGTTCAGGAGGCGAGCGCGTCGATCCACTGGCGCGCGATGGCGTCCGCCGAGAGCGACTGGACCCGCGGGCTGAGCCGCGCGCCCTTGATCGTCCGCGCCATCGTCTGGGCCGTGTCCCACGGATGGACGGGATCGCCCTGGATGCCGAAGATGCGGACCGGCATGGTCAGTTTCTGGAGCTCGTCCGGCCAGCGGCCGACGATCCGCCAGGACGAGGTGTTGCGGAGGACCCAGGCGAGCTTGGTCGAGAGCTCCTTGCCGTCGTAGTTCTTCCAGTCGGCGAACAGGGCCTCGGTCCAGGCCTTCGCCCGCGGCTCGGCCATTCCGCCGGTGATCTGGCGCGCGGCGTCCTCGAGGTCGGCGTCCTCGAACGACGCGGCGATCCGCGATGTCTTCGACGGATCGCGGAAGCTGGCGGGGCCGAAGCCCGGAAGGTCCTGGATCAGGAACGAGACGCGCGCCGGCGAACGCAGGGCGAAGAGGAGCGCCGACGCCGCTCCGAGGGAGGTTCCGCCGATCGCCGCCTTGTCCCACTTCATCACGTCCATGACGGCCGCCACGTCGTCCGCCATCGCGGCCGGGGAAATGGTCGACGCCGTCGTGTCGCCGTGGCCCCGCTGGTCGTAGGCGACGCAGGAGAACTTCTCGCCGAAGACCGCGGCCGCCGCGGTGAAGTAGACCTTCGAGAAGACGAGCGGATGGGCGAGCAGCAGCGGCGGGCCCTCGCCGAACTTCACGCAGGCGAGCTCCGCACCCGAGGACGACGGCACTTTGAAGGTTTCGATGTTCACGCGCCCCTCCGAAGGATACGGTAACAGGTCGGACCCCATGACGTCCACCCCTCATATCGAACTCGATCGAAATACTTCATCGAGTAGTCCTGAGCCGCGACGCTTGCGCCTTCCCATCCCCGTACATAGAATCGGAACCCTTGATCGAAAGGAACTGCCGATGAAACAGTCTTTCTGCACCACGGCGGCGCTCGTCCTGGCGGCGGGCCTGACCGTGTGGGGAGTCTCCCAGGACAAGAAGAAGGAAGGCTACACCGACACGCCCGTCATCACGGGCCAGAAGTGGAAGGTCCACGACGCCGACCGCCCGGTGCCCGCGGTGGTGACGCCCGGCGCCCAGGCCGGCGCGCCGCCGTCGGACGCGATCGTCCTCTTCGACGGGAAGGACCTCTCTAAGTGGAAGGGCCCGAAGGGCGAGGCCCACTGGAAGATCCAGGACGGCTATTTCGAGGAGAGCCGCGGGGGCGACCTCCAGACGATCGACACCTTCGGCGACTTTCAGCTCCACATCGAGTGGGCCTCCCCCGCCGAGGTGAAGGGCAACAGCCAGGGCCGCGGCAACAGCGGCGTCTTCCTCCACGGCCGGTACGAGGTCCAGGTCCTCGACAGCTACGAGAACCTGACGTACGCCGACGGCCAGGCGTCGGCGCTCTACGGCCAGTGGCCGCCGCTGGTCAACGCCTCGCGCAAGCCCGGCGAGTGGCAGACGTACGACATCGTCTTCCACGCCGCGAAGTTCAAGGACGGCGCCGTGGAGAAGCCCGCGACGGCGACGGTCTTCCACAACGGCGTGCTCACCCACGAGAAGAAGGAGCTCCTCGGACCCTCGCAGCACCGCCAGGTGGCCAAGGAGAGCGCCTACGACGGCAAGGGCCCCATCCGGCTGCAGGACCACGGCAACCCCACCCGGTTCCGCAACGTCTGGATCCGGCCGGTCAAGGGATACGACGGCGAGTAGTTCTTCGAGCGATTCCCAAGGGCGCAGGGAGCGATCCCTGCGCCCTTTTTCTTTCGGCCATGCGGTAGACTCCTTCTCATGCGGCCGGTCGCGCTCCTCGCCCTGCTCTTCCTCGTCCAGGACAAGAATCCGCTCCTCGATCCGAAGTCGGCCGCCGTCAACCTCACCGCATCCGCCGAATTCAAGGTGAAGCTCGACACCACCAAGGGCGACGTCGTCCTCAAGATCACCCGCGAGTGGGCGCCGAAAGGAGTCGACCGGTTCTACAGCCTCGTGAAGAACGGCTTCTACGACGAGTGCCGGTTCTACCGCGTGCTGCCGAAGTACGTCGCGCAGTTCGGCATTCACGGCGACCCCGCAGTCTCCGGGAAGTGGCGCGAGGTTCCGATCGACGACGACCCGGTCAAGCAGAAGAACACGCGCGGCCGCCTGACGTTCGCCAAGAGCGGGCCGAACACGCGGACGACCAACCTGTTCCTGAATCTGAAGGACTCGGCGAACCTCGACACGCAGGGCTTCGCGCCGATCGGCGAGGTCGTCGAAGGAATGGACGTCGCCGACCAGCTCCACTCGGGCTACGGCGACGGCGCGCCCAAGGGACGCGGGCCGAGCCAGAAGCGCCTCTACGAAGAGGGCAACGCCTGGCTGAAGAAGGACTTCAAGGACCTCGACTACATCAAGACCGCGAAGATCGTGGAATAGGAACAAAACAAACGGTTTGTCTTGTTCCCGCCTACGAGGTCAGCTTCCCGACGATCGCGTCCACGTCGTAGACGCAGCCGCCCCACGTGCCGCCGCCGGCCTGCTGCATCGCCGCCCAGAGGCGCGTGTCCTCGGGCAGCGACGGATGGGGCTTCACGTCCGCCCGCGCCGGACGGGCCGACAGGATCTTCGCACCCTCCTCGGGCGGAAACCGGCGGTCGCCTTCGCCGACGAAGTCGACGCTCCCCTCGAGCTTCCGGGTGTCGATGACGATCCGCACCCGGTCGCCCTCGCGCAGCTTCCCGATCGGGCCGCCCGCGAGCGCTTCGGGGCCGACGTGGCCGATGCACGCACCCGTCGAGACCCCGCTGAACCGCGCGTCGGTGACGAGCGCGACCTCCTTGCCGAACGGGAGGAACTTGAGCGCCGACGTCAGCTGGTACGTCTCCTCCATCCCGGTGCCGATGGGGCCGCAGCCGAGCACCACGAGGATGTCGCCCGCCTGGATCCGGCCCTTCTTGATCGCCGCGATCGCCTCGTGCTCGCTCGTGAAGACGCGGGCGGGACCTTCCCGGCGCAGAACTCCTTCTCCGTCGAGCACCGACGGGTCGATCGCCGTGCTCTTCACCACCGAGCCTTCGGGAGCGATGTTCCCGCGCGGAAACGTCACCGTGCTCGCCACGCCCCGCGCGCGCGAAGCGTCGGGCGACAGGATCACGTCGTCGGGATCCACGCCGTCCTGCTCCCGCAGGATCGCGCGGAACCGCGCGCGGCGCTCGGATTTCTCCCACTCGTCGAGCACCGCCCCCAGCGTGCGGCCGCCCGCCGTGAGGACGTCGAGCGCGAGCAGCCCGAGGCGCCGCAGGTGGACCATCACTTCGGGCACGCCGCCGGCGAGGAAGACGCGGACCGTGGGATGGTGGACGGGGCCGTTCGGAAGCACCGAGACCAGGCGCGGGACCTTGCGGTTGATCGCGATCCAGTCGTCGACCGTCGGACGCTTCAGGCCCGCCGCGTGGGCGATCGCCGGGATGTGGAGCAGGAGGTTCGTCGAACCGCCGAACGCCGCGTGGACCGTCATCGCGTTCCGCACGCTCGCGTCCGTGACGATGTCCTTCGATTTGAGCCCGCGAGATTCGAGCTGCACGAGGGCGCGCGCGGACTGGACCGCCATGTCGGCCCAGACCGACTGGCCCGACGGCGCAAGCGCCGTGTGGGCGAGCGACAGGCCGAGCGCTTCGCCCACGACCTGCGACGTCGCGGCGGTCCCGAGGAACTGGCAGCCGCCGCCCGGCGAGCCGCACGCCCGGCAGCCTTCGAGCGCCGCCTTGTCCAGGGTGATCATCCCGTGCGAGAACCGCGCGCCGAGCGTCTGGACCTTGCCCGCGTCCTCGCCTTCCGTCGCCGGCAGCGTGACGCCGCCGGGGACGAGCACCACCGGCAGCTCCCGCATCCCCGCGAGCGCCATCATCATCGCCGGCAGGCCCTTGTCGCACGTCGCGACGCCCATCACGCCCGACCGGACCGGCAGCGAGCGGATGAGCCGCCGGAAGACCTGCGCCGCGTCGTTGCGGTACGGCAGGCTGTCGAACATCCCGTGCGTCCCCTGGGTGCGGCCGTCGCACGGATCGGAGACGAAGCCGGCGAACGGGACGGTGCCCAGCGTCCGGAGCTCGCGCGCCGCGCCCTGCACCAGCAGCCCGATCTCCCAGTGGCCGGTGTGATAGCCGAGCGCGACGGGCGTGCCGTCAGGCGCCCGAACGCCGCCCAGCGTGCTCAGGATCAGGAACTGCTTGCGGCCGAGCTCCGCGGGGTCCCATCCCATCCCCGCGTCCTGCGTCATGCCGAACAGGTCGCCGCTCGGCCGGTTGAGGAGCAAGTCTTCGGTGACGGGAAGTTTTCCGGCGGGTCCGGGCGCCTTCGTGCGGATCTCGAAGATGTCGGTCATGGGCTGATTGTAGAGTAGAGCGATGACGCTGTCCACGCGCGCGCTTCTGGCGGCCCTCCTGAGCGGCCTCGCCGCGTGCGCCGCGCCCGCCGGCGCCCGAGACCGGGAGACCTACCGCCGGATCAAGGCGTCGCTCGACGCCGTGCCCGCGATCGACACCCACGACCACCTCTGGCCGTTCGACCAGCTGCCCGGCTTCGTCGAAACGGATCGAGGCCGCGGGATGACGCTCGCCGGGATCTGGAGAAACAGCTATCTCACCTGGTACAACCCGATCGCGCCGTGGAAGCCGGGCGGGACCTTCGACGACTGGTGGACGAAGGCGCAGCACGACTTCGACAATGTCCGCGCCTCGAGCTTCTACCGCTACCAGCTCCCCGCCTTCCAGGATCTCTACGGGATCGACTTCGACCGCATCACGGACGCCGAAGCGCGCGCCCTGAACGATCGGATCTTCGAGAACTACAAGGACCAGAAATGGCTCCGCCACGTCGTCACCGAGCGGGCCAACATCGAGCTGATGTTCAACGATCCCTACTGGGCCCGGTTCGCGTTCCGGAAGTCCTACGACTGGGAGGTGATCGTCTTCAACGTCACGACGCTGGTCCGGGGCTTCCATCCCTCGGAATTCAAGAGCCCGGACGACGACCCCTATGCCTTCGCGAAATCCGAGGGAATGGAGGTCCATCACATCGACGACTATCTGCTCGTCCTCGACCGGCTCTTCAAGAAAGCCAAGGCGTCCGGCGCCGTCTGCTTGAAGACCACCCTCGCCTACCAGCGCACGCTGCAATTCGACAAGGTTCCGAAGGAGCGGGCCGCGAAGGCCTTCGGCCGCCCGGCGTCCGAGCTTTCGGCCGGCGAGATCAAGGACTTCGAAGACTTCGTGATGTGGCGCCTGGTGGAGCTGAGCGGAGAATACGGACTTCCCTTCCAGATCCATACGGGCCACGCCCGCATCCAGGGATCCAACCCGATGCTGCTGATCGAGCTCATCGACGCCCATCCGGGCGTGAAGTTCATCCTCTTTCACGGCGGCTATCCCTGGATCGGCGAGACGGGCGCGATCGTCACCCGCCGCCGCAACGTCTGGATCGACTCCGTCTGGCTGCCGACCATCAGTTTCACCATGGCGAAGCGCGCGTACCACGAATGGCTGGAGGTGATGCCCTCGGACCGCATCCTGTGGGGCGCCGACTGCAACCACGCCGAAGGCATCTACGGCGCGACCGAGTTCACCCGACGCTGCGTCGCCGAAGTGCTCGCGGAGAAGATCGAGGCGGGCGATCTCAAAGAGGAGCATGCCGCGGCGATCGGCCGCCAGATCCTCCGCGAGAACGCCCTCAAGCTCTTCCCCCAGCTGAAGGACCGGCTGTGGAAGCCGGCGAAGTGACGCCGCCCGTCTACTTCGCTTCCCCGGAGGCGTGAAGGGCCGCCAGCGCGAAGGCCGTCCCCGCGTGGGAGAGGAAACTCCGGCCGTCCTTGTTGAGCGATCGCGTGAACCACCGGCCGCTTTCCCGCTGGTGGGTCTTGAGCCACTTCAGGCCCTTCGCGATCCGCTCGTCGCCCGCGGACACGCCGCCGAGCCTCGCGAGGTGGAGGACGTAGCCGGTGCCGTAGCCGTCGCTCGACTCCAGGTCCTGGTCCTTCCCGTCCCCCCGCTTCCACGGCAGGAACGTGGAGACCGCCCAGCCGCCGTCGGGCCTCTGCAGCGCGAGCAGGTCGTCGACGGTCTTCTTCTGCTCCGCGGGGGTCATGATCCCCTCGACGTACTTCGACGCCCAGAAGAGCATGCCCTTGTGGTGGAGCGACGGCGGGGCGTTCTTCGCGAGATACTCGCGGACCTTCTTCACGCCCTCCTGCGCCGCCGGCGTCGCCGCGTAGTTCTCCGGCGCCCGGCCGGTCGCGAGCAGCGCGATCGTCGCGCCGAAGTAGTCGTCCGACTCCATCGGCGGCCAGCCGCACTTGAGCCAGTTCCATCCGCCGTCGGGCTTCTGCACGGTCCACATCCGGTCGAGCGCCTTGCGGGTCAGCGGATGGAGCTTGCCGCCGCCGTCCGCGTCGCTCACCGCCAGCCCCATCGCCGCGACGAGCACCTCCGCGTCCCAGCGCGGACCTTTCGCCGCCCACCGCTCGCTCACGAGATCCTCGGTGAACTTCCTCACGGCCGCGAACGCGGCGCGATCGGCGCCGTAGCCGGTCCCCATCGTGAGATAGGCGAAGTTGGTGTGGCACGTCACGCACTTGCGCTCGCGCTGCCACTGGAGCGAGACGTCGTCCATGAACTTCCGGCCGCGCTCGAGGGAGAACTCCTTCGCGATCGGCTCGTCGGACGTGTTGGGGCCGACGTCGGGCGCCTCCTGGCTCCAGATCAGCGCGAACGCCAGCGGCAACAGAGGCGTCATCGGTCCTCCCTCGACGTCACTTCGGACAGGCCAGCGCGAGCGCCACCACGGCCCAGCTCGACGCGTGGCTCGAAATGAACTGATCCTTTTCGTGCGGGAATCCGGTCTCGAAATAGGCCTGGAACGGCTTGCTGCGCGACTTCACGTGCCACGAGCCGTCCTCCTTCTGGGTCCGAAGCAGCCAGGCGACTCCTTTGCGGTACGCGCCGTCGGTGCCGGCGACGCCGCCCGCCTGCGCGAGCGCGGCCAGCACGCTCCCCGTCGCGTACGCGTCGCTGTCGCCGTCGGGGAGCTGCGCCCAGCCGCCGTCCTCGCGCTGCGCGGCCAGGAGCTCCTTCGCGGCGGCCTTCGTCTCCGTCGACTCCGCGCCGGCATAGTCGAGCGCCCGGAGCCGGAACACGCGGTCCTCCGTGTCCTTGGGCCGCGCGGTGACCAGCCACTCCTTCGCCCGCGCGATCCGGTCCGCGCCCGGCGCCTTGTCGTCGCCCGCCGAGAACGCCCGCATCGCGGCGATCCCCAGGAAGGTCGTCGTGAACGGCGACGCCTCGGACGGCGGCCGGTTGGAGACGTTCTTCCAGTAGCCCTTTTCCCGGTCGTACACCGTCAGGTAATGGGCGACGGCGGCGGTCGTCTCGTCCGGCCTCCATCCGCCGGTCTCGAGCGTCCAGAGCGCCCAGCCGGCGGTGTCCGCCTGCCCGCCCCCTCCCTTCCCCTTCGCGTACTGGTCGCGGCTCTTCCGCAGCGCCGCTTCGGTGTGGTCCAGGACGGCCTTGAACTGCGCGTCGTCGATCTTGAACCCGCGCTCGCGCGCGACGGAGAGCGCCAGCACCGGCGCGCCCAGGTTGTGGCACGTGAAGCAGGTCCGCTCCCTCATGGACCCGGCGGCGCCCTTCTCGAGCAGCGGGATCGCCCGGTCGACCGCCTTGCGCAGATCGGCCGGATCCTGGGCCAGCGCCAGGAGGATCGCAAAGACCATACTAACCCTACGGCGGCCGGGCTGGACTCTGTGGCACGCGCTGTCGTATTCTATTCCGTCTTCGAGGAGGGAAAGGATGACCACCCTGGTGCTCGCACTCCTGGCCGCCCTTCCCCTGCAGGATCCGCCCGCGCGCGAAAAGACGTCCGGCTTCACCTACGTCCGGCCCAAGGGATGGAACCGGCAGGAGATCCAGAACGGGATCCTCATGCTCACGCCGCCCGGCGCGGACGCCCAGCAGTGCTCGGTCTTCCTCTACCCGAGCCAGAACGGCGCCCAGTCCAACGAGCTCGTCTTCCACGACCAGATGTTCCAGATGCTGACCCCGCTCTGCCAGCAGGACAAAGTGCAGAAGGCCTACCGCGGCTCGTGGCAGTTCACGTGGGCGAAGATCATCACGCCGCAGAAGCTGAACCAGTGGATGGTCCTCTACACCACCAAGTCGGGCGCCCGCCTGGAGGCGATCTACTTCGCCGCCTCCAGCGAGGACGTGATGAACAAGCACCGGTTCGCGGTCGAGCGGATGATCACAGGCATCGAGTTGCCCGGCGCGAAGCCGGCCGGCGGGCCGGAATGGACTCCGGCGCCCGTCCAGGACGCCGTCATCATCGGCGCGTGGACCGTCGCGCGACTCGAGAGCGAATTCAGCGCCGACCCGAAGGCGGGCGGCGTGCAGCAGAAGCAGACCGTGAAAGTCGTCGCGCTCTTCGAGAACGGCGTCGCCGCGAAAGTCGATGCCGTCCGCACGGGGCTCAACGACAGCACCTATCCCGCCGAAGGGCTCGCGACGATGTCCGTCTCCGCCCCCGGCGCGAACGACCGCCGGTTCGGCAAGTGGACCGAGACGGACGGCAAGATCGCCATCACGTGGAACCAGGGACGCGCGGATTCCGTGACCCGGTCCGGCGACGACCTCAAGGACGCCCAGGGCATCCTGTGGTCCCGGATGAAGCCGATCGACGGCGCGCGCCTCAACGGCACCTACGTGCGGCCGAACGAGCCCGGCCTCCCGTGGTCGATCGCGCTCCGGAAGGACGGAACGTTCGAGTCGGACCAGCTGAACGAGACGATGGGCGGCAAGCTCGTGAATCCGAAGTTCCCCGAAATGGGCGTCGGCACCTACGAGTTCCGCAAGTGGAGCCTGATCCTGCGGTTCGACACCGGCTTCGTCCAGTCGATCCAGGTGATGTTCGACACGGACACCCCCGCCTCGGCGAAGCGGATCATCATCAGCGGCTACGACTTCGCGCTGCCGGGCACCGTCGTCCCGTCGGGCGTCGTCATCCACGGGCTCCGCATCCCCGTGCCCGCCGACTGGCTCCGGAAGGACGAGCCCACCGGGCACGTCTACCTGTTCCCGCCGCAGGCCAAGAACCCGAACGGGTCGATGCTCATGATCTCGCCGACCCAGAAGCTCCAGGGCACGCATTGGGAATCGCACAAGGCCATTCTCAAGATGGCCATGGCGTGGGCCCAGATCAAGGAGGACGGCGCCACGGTCACGCATATCCCCCAGGGCCCGGGGCCCTTCATCTACAGCACCGCGACGGGAAAGATTCCGAGCGGCGAGTTCCGAGGCATCCAGCTGTACACCGCGCCTCACGACGGCCTGATCGAGTCGATCACCATGGTCAACGTCTACAAGCCCGACCTCATGGCGATCTGGCCGTTCCTCGAGAAAACCACGTTCAAGGATCCCCCGAAGGAGGACCGTCCGCGGATCGTCGAAGCCTACCGCAAGCTGGTGCGGAAGATGTCCCTCAATCCCGGCGGCGCCGAGCTGGCGGTGGGCGGCATCGCGTACGAACGGATGTGGCTCCGGGCCGACGGCACGGCCGACTTCGCGGAGTTCTACAAGGACGGTTACGCCGCCTCCGCCGAGGCGCCGAAGATCGACGGCGGGCTGATGGACGGACGGGCGGGCCTCTGGAAGGCGGTCGGCGACAAGATCGAAGTTCAGAAGGACGCCAAACTTCCGCCCGTCGTCTATGAACGGGCCGACGGCGATCTGGGCCCCTGGGAGTCGATGCCGCGCGTCGACGGCCTCAAGCTCTCGGGCCGCTACTCCAAGAAATCGCTGCCCGCGGCGGGCGTGAACCAGTTCTATGTCTGGATCGACTTCAAGCCGGACGGCACGTTCGTCAGCGACGGCCTGCTCACGTGGGTCGGCGGGGACGACTACGACTGGCCGAAACTTCCGGCCAAGACCTCGGGCACGTACGAGATCCGCGACTGGACGATCTTCTTCACCCTCGAGGACGGCCGGACGTGGACGTCGGATTTCTCGACGATCCGCAAGGACCCGAAGGACCTCTCCGGGATCATGTTCCGCCTGAAGGCCTTCCAGAAGGAATGACGGTCACCTCGCCGCGCGGCTGCGCCCTTTGCGGGGCTTGCTGGTGGGATTCGTGCCTTTCTTCTGCGGCGGAACGAACGGCTTCTTCTTGTCCTCCTTCGGCACCGCCTGCGGCAGCGCGAAGGGAACCGTCTCGCCCTTGATCTCGAACAGGAACCGCGACGGCAGGCAGGGCTCTCGGCGGCCGTACTTCGCCCGGGACTTCACCCGCGTGATCGTCAGATGGCGCCGCGCCCGGGTGATCCCCACGTACATCAGCCGACGCTCCTCCTCGACCGTGTCCTCCTGGACCGACCGCTGATGGGGCAGCAGCCCCTCCTCGGCGCCGACGAGATAGACCCTCGGGAACTCGAGACCCTTCGCGGAGTGGAGCGTCATGAGCGTGACGCGGTCCTGGTGGGACTTGTCCTCCTCCTCGTCGGGCTCTTCCGTGGAGAGCGTGATCTCCTCGAGGAACCCTTCGATCGACGGCTTCTGCGCCCGGCGCGCGTAGTTCTCGGCGATGTTGACGATCTCCTCGACGGCGGCGATGCGCGCCTGCTGCGTGATCGCGTCGGGATAGCAGCGCGCGATCTCCTCGTGGTACTTCACGTCGACGATCATCTCGCGGATCGACGTGACGAGGCCCGCGATCGGAACCTTCGCGGCCGTGTCCGCAAGCACCCTCCGGAAGTTCCGCACGGTCGCGACGGTGTCCGCGGCGACGCCGTCGACCGCGCCGCGGTCGAACGCCGCGGCCGCGGAGATCCCGTTGCTCGTCGCGAACTCGATCACCTTGTCGATCGAGGTCTTCCCCACCCCGCGCGGCGGGACGTTGATCACGCGCAGGAGCGAGGCCTCGTCGAACGGATTCGCCGCGAGGCGCAGGTAGGCCAGGAGGTCGCGCACTTCCTTCCGGTCGAAGAACGACATCCCGCCCACCAGTTCGTAGGGGATCCGCGATGCGCGGAGCCGCGCCTCGAACGAGCGCGGCTGGACCGCGGTGCGGAAGAGGATCGCGACGTCGCCGAACTTCGCCCGGCCGGCCCGGACGTCCCGGACGATCTCGTCGACGACGAACTCCGACTCGTGCTCCTCGTCCTCGCACGGGAAGATGCGGACCTGGTCGCCCGACCCGCACGCCGCCTTCAGCGTCTTCTCGTGGCGCGACTTGTTGTTGCGGATCACCGCGTTGGCCGCGGCGAGGATCTGCTCGGTCGAGCGGTAGTTGGTCTCGAGCCGGACCACCGCCGCGCCTTTGAAGTCGTGCTCGAAGTTGAGGATCTTTTTGACGTCGGCGCCGCGCCAGCCGTAGATCGACTGGTCGTCGTCGCCGACCACGCAGAGGTTGCGGTGCTTTCCCGCGATGTGCCGCAGGATCTCGTACTGCGGGCCGTTGGTGTCCTGGTACTCGTCGACGAGGACGTACTTGTACCGGTCCTGGAACTTCTTCCGGACAGGCTCCTGCTTGGAGAGCAGGTCGCCGGTCAGGAGCAGCAGGTCGTCGAAGTCGACCGTGCGCGACCGCTTGAGGTGCTCGTTGTAGGCGCGGAACGTGCGGGCGACGAGCTCGTCGTAGTCGTCCTCCGCCTCGGCCAGCGCCTGGACGGGCGCGACGAGGCGGTTCTTGAAGAGCGAGATCTTCGAGAGGGCCGCGCGGGGATGGACGCTCGCCTCGGGGATGCGCATCTCGCGCAGCGCGCCCTTCACCGCGGTGAGCTGGTCGGAGTCGTCGCAGATCGTGAACGAAGGGCTGAGCCCCAGCAGCTCGGCGTGCTCGCGCAGAACGCGGACGCAGAAGGAGTGGAACGTGCTGACGGTGAGCTCCTTCGCGGGTCCGGCGCCGACGAGGCCGGCGACCCGTTCGCGCATCTCGCGCGCCGCCTTGTTGGTGAAGGTCACCGCGAGGATGTTGCGCGGAAGGACGCGCTTCGAGAGCAGATGGGCGATGCGGCAGGTGATGACGCGGGTCTTTCCGGATCCGGCGCCGGCGAGGACGAGGACCGGCCCTTCGGTCTGCTCGACGGCCCGACGCTGCTCGGCGTTGAGGCCGTCCAGATAGCTCGCCATCTTACCCCACTCTCCCTGCTGGTCTTCTGAGCGCGGCGGATTTTATCGGGAAACTACTCCTCGAGCCAGAGAAAGAGGGGACTTTCCTCGAGGGCAACGGAAGCGGTCCCGGCCTTCACCGGGACTTCGACCGCGGGCACGTCGCCGGCGGCCAGCGTCATCCGCTCCGCGCGCACCAGCTTCGCGGTGCCCAGGCTGAGGTCGACGGTCGCGGTCCGCTCCGATCCCGTGGGGGACCACGCGACCAGGACCTTCCTCTTCGGCTGGGCGCCGTGGACGTACTCGTAGGCGTAGAGCTCGCCCGCCTTCTTCGCGACGACCTTCGAGAACCGGTACTCGTTCAGCGAACGGTACAGGTGGGCCATCGCGTGGAACGACGGCTTGGGCTGGAAATTCCGGGTGAGGCCCGAGGCGGCGTGGAAGGAGGGCTCGTCCGAGTCGTTGAAGAAGTACATGTAGGCGCGGTCGACCGCCATGGCGGAGAACACGAGGAACGACCGGACGATGTAGCGCGCCTGCTGGGCATCGGTGACGTTGCCCTTCCACTTGGCGGCGTCGCCCGTCGTGAGGTTCGGCTTCGACGACGCATCCCAGCCGAACTCGGTGACCCAGATCTCCTTCCCCTTCGCGTTCTGGTTGCGCCAGGCGATGAGGTCCTCGATACCCTTCAGGTACGTGATCGTCGGATCCTCGGGGAACGACCGCTTCCATTCCGGCCAGCCGTTCACCATCGCGTACGTGTGGATGTTGAGCACGTCGTAGAGCGGTTCGAGCCCCTGGACGCACGTGACGCTCTTCTCGTACCCGCCGCTCTTCCCCGTCGTGATGTTGCAGGTCAGGATCTTGAGCTTCGGGTCGCCCTCGCGGAACCCCTTGGCCATGTTCTCGAAGAGCATGCGGTACTTCTCGTCGGGGTAGTTGCCGGGCTCGTTGCCGATCTCGACGGACGAGACCAGCTTCTTCTCGGACGACGGGCCGAACATCTTCGCGAACGCGAGGCCGTACGTGTGCGGGTCCTTGTCGAGGTTCTTCCACGTCTCGGGGGGGAAGTTGTGGAACATGACGCTGACGTCAGACTCGAACCCCTGCTTCTTCCACGAGCCGTAGACGACGTCCCAGTTGACGCGGTTGCGGGCTTCGGGGAACCGCAGCGCGAAGTCCGATTCCTTTCCGAGGTCCCATTCGATGGGATGGTAGTCGCGCGCCTTGCGGCAGACCTTGGAGTAAAGCTCGGGCTTGAACTGGACCGTGTGGCCGTTGACGCCCATGAAGTCGCCCATCACGGGCTTGGGCGCCGGCTCCTGGGTCAGCAGGAGCGCCAGGATCGCGATGACGTTCGTCAAAGGTGTCCTCTCTAGAGATTCTCGACTTCCCAGCCCTTGCGGTAGGTCCGCTTCAGCAGCGCCGACGCCTCGGGCGACCCCTCGAGCTTCAGGTCGGCCGCGTTCCACGTGAGCAGCTTGCCCGGGACGCGGTTGGCCACCACGCCCAGGAGCACGAACTCGGTCAGCGGTCCGGCGTAGTCGAAGCTCGCCGACGCGGTTCCTTCGCCCTTCACGGCGTTCACCCACTGGTGCCAGTGGTTGTCGCCTTTCACCTCGGGCATCTTGTAGTCCTTGAACGAGTCGGCGGGCAGCAGCTGCGGCGCCGCCACGTGCGGAAGCAGGATGTACCCCTTCTCGCCGACGAACATCGAGCCCTGGTCGGGCAGCTTCTCGATCGGCCAGCCCTTGGTCGACGGCACCGCGTCGCCGTCGTACCACGTGAGCGGGAACGGATCGACCGTGAACTTCGTGCCCGGGAAGACGTACTTGACGACGTTCTTGGTCGCGAACGACTCGGGCGGCGGCACGTCGCTCTCCGACAGGATGGACTTCGGCTGGGTCAGCTGGAGCGCGCCCGCGATCGGGTCGAGGATGTGGATCGACATGTCGCCCATCGTGCCGCAGCCGAAGTCGGTCCACTTGCGCCAGTTTGCGGTGTGATACAGCCCCTTCTTATAGGGACGGAAGGGCGCCGTCCCCAGCCAGAGATCCCAGTCGAGCGTGGCCGGAATCGGATCTTCGCCTCCGGGCCGGGCGCCGTCGAAGCCCCACTTCTTGCTGCTCCAGCTGTGGACCTCCTTCACCTTGCCGATCGCGCCGTCCTGGACCACCTTGACCGCCAGCCGGTACTCCCGCGACGAGTGGACCTGGATGCCCATCTGGGTCACGAGCTTATTCTGCCGCGCGACCTCGGCGAGCCGTCGCGACTCGTAGACGTCGTGCGTCAGCGGCTTCTGGCAGTAGACGTGCTTGCCGCGGTTCATCGCCGACATCGCCGCCGCCGCATGCATGTGGTCCGGCGTGCCGACGTTGACGGTGTCGATCTCGTCGGCGATCTCCGCGAACATCTTGCGGAAGTCCCGGTAGAGCTTCGCTCCGGGAAATTTCTTGGCGGCGCCGTCGAGCGTCTTCGAGTCGACGTCGCAGAGGGCGACGATCTGGATGTCGGGGTGGCTGGCGATGGCGTTCATGTCCGACCCGCCCATGCCGCCGCAGCCGACGACGGCGTGGCGGATCTTGGCGCGGCCGGACGCGGCCGACAGGATCGAGGGGGCGGCGGCCAGCGCGGAGGCTCCGGCCAGGAACTGACGGCGAGAGAGGGATCGGGTCATAGGCTTGCTCCTACAGATGAAAAGTTCTTCGCTGAATATAGCACGACGCCCGGTTCACGTGGCGCTTCCTTCGGGAAAGATCGTCACGCCGGAACTGACCTTCAGGTGCAGCCCACGCGCCGACGTCACGTCGAGCCGGCCGGCGATCCCGTGGGCCACGGTCCCTTCGAGGCAGCGGTTGAGCGGAACGCCCTTCAATCCCGCGAAGAGCGTGCGGAGCACGCCGCCGTGGCTGACGACCGCGAGGTTCCCGCGAGGATGGAGCTTCAGGATCCGGTCGAGCCACCGGAAGGCCCGCTTCTGGACCAGAGCGAAGCTTTCGCCGCCGGGAAAGACGAACGTCGCGTCGCGGCGCCACATCGGGCAGAGGCGGCGGACGTCGACTTCGGAGCGCCCCGACATCTTTCCGTAGTCCATCTCCCGAAGCGCGCTCGAGAGCCGGATGCGGGCGAGGCCGAGGCGCGACCGGATCACCCGCGCGGTCTCGACCGCGCGCTGCTGGTCGCTCGAATAGAGCAGGTCGATGCCGTGGTCCTCGAGCGCCGCCGCGGCGAGCTCGGCGTCGGCGACCCCCTCGGGCAGAAGTCCCTTCCCGCCGCGGCCCTGGAGCAGCCGGAGACGGTTCATCTCCGTCTTTCCGTGGCGGATGAAATGGATCGTGAGCGCTATTCGAGGGGAATGGGCCATGCGTTGCCGCAGGAGCAGCCGCCGTCCACGTAGACCGTCTGGCCGGTCATGAACGAGGACGCGTCGGACGCGAGGAAGAGGGCGGCGCCGACCAGGTCGTCGGGCTTTCCCAGCCGCTGGAGGGGCGTGTTCGCCATCGCCCACTCCTGCATCACGGGCTGGGCCCAGAGCTTGTTCGTGAGGTCGGTCAGGATGAACCCGGGAGCGATCGCGTTGACGCGGATGCCGCGCGGCCCCCACTCCATCGCCAGCGCGCGCGTCATCTGTTCGAGGCCCTTCTTGCTGACGGCGTACGGCATCACGCCGCGGAGCGGCCGGTCGTTGTTGAGCGAGGTGATGTTGATCTGGTTCCCCTTCTTGCGCTCCAGCTGCCGCTTTCCCACCGCGAGCGCCAGGAGGAACGGACCCTTGAGGTTGATGTCGACGATGAAGTCCCAGTCGGCCTCGGTGAGCCGCTCCGCCTTCATGCGGCGGTTCACGCCGGCGACGTTGAGCAGCGTGTCGACCCGGCCGTGCTTCTCATAGACGGCCGCGACCAGTTTGTCGATCGCCTTCGCGTCGGCGACGTCGCAGACCACCGCCTGCGCGCCGATCTCCTTCGCCGTCTTCTCGAGCGTGTCCTTCTCGCGGCCGGTGATCACCACGGTCGCCCCGCGCTGGGCGAACCCTTCGGCCAGCCCCCGCCCGATTCCCCGGCTCGCGCCGGAGACGAGCACGACCTGGCCCTTCACCGAGAACAGCGCGTCGTCCATCGCGCCCGATTGTATCAAGGGAACAAAATAGACCGTCTATTTTGTTCCGCCCGGGCTACTTGCCGAACGCCTTGTTCTTCGGATCGCCGCCCGACTCGAGGAACGCGACCAGGTCGAGGATTTCGTCCTTCTGGAGCGTCACCAGCATGCCGGTCGGCATCGGCGAGAGCTCCGAGGGCTTGCGCGCCGCGATCTTGTCCTTCGCGAGCACCTTCACCTCGTTCGGCTGAAGCAGGTTCGTCACGACGTGGACCCCCGCGCCGTCCTCCTTCACCACGACGCCCGTGATCACCTCGCCGTCCTGGGTCTGGAACACCTGGGCCTGGAACTGCGGGTTGATCTCGGTCGACGGCTCCAGGATCTGCCGCAACAACTTGTCGCCCCGGTACTTCTCGGTGATCTTCGTCAGGTCGGGGCCGAGCTTCGACCCCTCCCCGGCGAACGTGTGGCACTTGATGCAGCCCGCCGCCGTGAACATCTCCTTCCCTTTCGCGAACGACCGGCCCGAGAGGCTCTTCACGTCGTTCTCGAGGTCCGCCGGCGCCCACATCTTCACGAACTTCCGGGCGGGACCCGACGACGCCGCGGACGTCGCGAGGATCGGCGGCGGCACCGCCGCGCCCTTCTCCACGACGTTCATGATGCCGTTCATGATCAGGTAGTGGCCCGGGAACGTGCACACGTACGGGTAGGCGCCGACCTTGGTCGGCGCGGTGAACTGCAGCTTCGCGAACTGGCCGGGCAGCAGCAGCCGCGTCGAGAACAGGATCTTCGCCGTGTCGGGAATGAAATCCTTCGCCTGGCCGGCGGGCCCCATCTTCTCGGCCAGCTGGCCCACCTCGATCATCGCCCCCGGCGCCGTGATCACCAGGTTGTGCGGCATGATGTCGACGTTGTCGAACACGATCTCGACCGACTTGCCCGCCTCGACCGAGAACTGCTTCCGGTCGAACAGCATCTGGTCGCGGATCGGCCGGATCACGATGATGCTCACGCCGAGGTTCTTGAGGCTCGCGCGGGCGTGATCGCCGTCTTCCTTGGGCAGCAGTCCCGCGAGATCCTCGCCCAGCTTGAGCGCGTCGAGCGCCGACGGCGTCGTGCGCCGCTCCGCCGGCAGCGCGGAGGCCCACGCCAGGATCGCCTGGATCATCGGCAGCGCCTTGTCGGCCGCCCACTGCTTGCGGTCGATGGCCAGCACGGCCGGGAAGACGCTCGCCCGAAGCTTCGACTTGTCCAGCAGCAGCGCGGCCAGATCGCCGAACGCTTCCTTCTCCTGGCCCGGGATCGACGCGAGCGCGCGGATGGCTGCGTCCTGGACGGTCTCGGTCTCTCCCCCGAACGCCGACGCCTTCAGCGGCTGCTTTGGGAGCTCCGGACCCTGCCACGAGACCTTGTACCCTTCCCCGCCGCCGTTGTTGAAGTACGTCGCGATCAGCGCGTGCGGACCCGCCTTCAGCGTGGCCTTGCCGGACTTCTCCTCCATCCCGTGCAGGCCGTCGTTGTTCACCACCAGCTTGCCGTCGATGTAGAGTCTCGACCCGTCGTCGGACTCCGTGCCGAACGTGTAGGCGCCGTCCTTCGGGATCGTCAGCGTGCCGGTAAACCGCAGCGCGAACTGCGCGCCGTGCGCCTTCACCATCGGCAGGTCGACCGAGAGCGAGCCCGCAAAGCCCGTCGCCGTCGGTTTCAGCGTCGCGAGCGTCTCGAGCGAGACGTTCGGCGCGCGCTGCTCGAAGTAGTCCACGGCCAGTCCGGGACCGGGGGCCGACGGCGCTTCGGCCTTCCTCAGGTGGGCCGGAAGATCGAACGCCAGCGGGCGGATTTTCGGATACAGCGCGGCCCGCAGGTCGTCCTTTCCGATCAGCTCGATCGCGGCGAGGAAATCCTTCAGCCCCTGCTCGGTCTTTTCGGCCGTCCCGAACGGAGCGTCCGCGTTCCCCAGGAAGGTCACCCACGCCGCGTACCCGATCTGGCGCGCTTCCGGATAGGGGCCCGAAAGGGCCAGCGTCATGATCCGGTCGCCCGCGCGGAAGAGCACCTCCGCGGGGCGGTCGATCAGCAGCCGGGCGAGATCGGCGGCCACGTGGCCCCGGTGGGCGCCCGAGTCGAGTCGCGTGACGACGTCGATCAGCAGATTGATCTCGTCGACGCCCTTCTCCTTCGCCAATGCGGCCAGCGCCTCGCGTCGCGCCTGCGCGGGAATGCCCATGCGGGTCAGGATCGCGAGCTGGACCGCCGACGTCTTCGGCAGCTTGAGCAGTTCCGCCGTCGTGACGGTCGCGAGCAGGAACTCGGCCGCCGCGGGATTGTCCGACGACACCTGCAGCTTCCCTTCGCGGACCGCCGCCTTCCAGTGGGCGTCGAGCTGCGTCATCGTCTCCTTGAGGCCGAAGTCGAGGAACTCGTCGCGCGGATGCTTCAGGGATTCGAGCGCCACCGCCGCGGCCTTCGCGTCGTCGAAATAGCTGCAGGCGATCACCGCTTCCAGCCGGACGCGGGGATGCTCGTCGTTCGCCTGGACCATCAGCAGATCGAGCGCCCCGGGGAGGCGGTCGCGCCAGTACCGCAGCACGCGGGTGGCGGCGGCCCGGGCGCGCGGCTCGGGCGATCTCAGCACGCGCTTCAGGAGCGCCTCGTCGACGACGTTGTGGCTCTGATGGAGCCAGAGCGCTTCGAGCCGGTCGTGCTCGTCGGTCAGCGACTCCATCCACTTCTTCGCGGCGGGGATCACCTCGTCGGTCTTCCGGCCGCTCAGCTCGATCCGCGCACGGTGGCGGACACGGTCCTCCGGCTCCTTCAGCAGGTTGAGCAGCGTCGCGATGGGTTCGCCCGCGACCTTGGCCGGCTGCAGGAGCGGCCGGCCGCCATAGGTCACCCGGTAGATGCGGCCGTGAGTATGGTCGCGGCTCGGATCCCGCAGGTTGTGCTGCATGTGGCCGATGATCGGGTTCTGCCAGTCGGTGAAGTAGATCGCGCCGTCGGGACCGATCTTGACGTCCGAGGGGCGGAAATTGGGATCGCTCGAGGAAACGATCGGCGTCGTCTCGGTCGCCTGGTATCCGGCACCCTTGTCGGCCCACGTGTACTGCAGGATGCCCTGGAAGCCGATGACGTTGGCGACCAGGAGGTTCCCCTGGTTCTCCTCGGGGAAATGGCGGCTGGACAGGATCTCCGTGCCCGGGCAGGGTCGCGTGCGCTGCTGGTAGGGCTTGGGCGGACGGCCGTGCTTCCTCGGAAAATCGAGGCGGCCGTTGAAGGTCAGCGCGAAGTAGGTGTCGGCGCCGGTGCCGTCGGTGACGAAGTCCTGACCCCAGCGGTCGAAGACGTGGCCGTGCGGGTTCGCGAAGCCGTAGGTGACGTAGACCTCGAACTTCCCGGTCCGCGGCTCGTAGCGGAAGACGCCGGCGTTGGCGCAGCGCTGGGGCGGCCCCCAGGGGGATTCGACCTGCGTATGGTGGAAGGTCCCTTCCTGCCAGTACATGGCCCCTCCCGGATCGAGCACGAAGCTGTTCGACGTGTGATGCGTGTCGGCGGAGTCCATGCCGCTGAGAATGCGCTCGCGGACGTCGGCCTTGTCGTCGCCGTCCGTGTCCTTGAGGAACAGGATGTCGGGCGCCATGGCGACGATGACGCCGCCGTTCCAGAACTCGAACCCGGTGGGGTTGTGCAGGTGGTCGGCGAAGACGATGCACTTGTCGGCTTTGCCGTCGCCGTCGGTGTCCTCGAAGATGAGCAGCTTGTCGTTCATCTCGTCCTTCGGCTTCCAGTGGGTGTAGGACGGCCACGCGGTGCACCAGAGGCGCCCCTTCGGGTCGAACTGCATCTGCTGCGTGCTCACGAGCTCGGGGAATTTCTCCTCGGAGGCGAACAGGTTGATCTTCATTCCCGCGGCGATCGACATCTTCGAGACGGCTTCCTCCCCGCCCAGGAAGACATGGGCGCCGTTGGCTCCTGCGCCCGGCCGATTCGTGACGACCGGGATGAAGGGCGGCGTGTTCGAATCGTCGACCCGGAAGTCCTTCCCCTGAGCCGCAGCCCAGACGCCGGGATCGCGGTTGTCGGTCATCTGATCCAGGACCTCGAGCTCGCGCTGCGCGACGACGCGGTTGGTCTGGCCGTTGGTGAATTTCAGATCGGCCCGGCCGCCGAAGACGGAGTATCCGTCCGTCGCGCGGTAGCGGTTGAACCAGGGGAAGTTCTTGTCGAGCACCGCGCGGCGGATCTTCTCCAGCTGCGCGGTCTCGCGCGCCGGCGCCGCGTCCTTGAAGAGCAGCCGATCGATGAGCGCGGCGACCTGCTTGTCGCCTTCGTCGTTCAGGTGGACGCCGTTGATCGTCAGCGGACGCGACGCTTCGGCGTAGAGCTTCGCGGTCGGGGTGAAGAGGTCGACGAAGACGACCCCGGCCGCCTTCGCCACGTCGCCCATCATCCGGGTGTAGAGGGCGAGCCGCTTGTTGTTCTCGCTCCCGTCGGGCAGGTTCGGGTCCTTCAGGTTCTCGTGGGCGATCGGCGAGAAGAGGACGAGCCGCGGCGCCGACTTCCCGTTGTACTTCTGGCCGAGCGTGGCCTTGATGAAGGTTTCGAGGTCGTTCTTGAACTTCGGAAGCCCCGCTTCGCCCGCGAACGACTCGTTGTAGCCGAAGAAGGCGAAGACCACGTCCGTCTGGTTCTTCGCCAGCCACTGGTCGGGCGAGCCGAAATTGGCCGAGCGAAGCCGGATCGTCAGCTCGTCCGCCGCGAACCCGAGGTTGCGGATCACGAGCTGATGCTGCGGGAACCGGCTCTGAAGCAGGGTCTCCAGCCATCCCGCGTGCTGCATCCGGTCGGCCGTCGTATTTCCGATGATGCTGAGGTGATCGCCCTTCTCGAGCTGGAGCGTGGGCCCGTCCTGCGGGACCGACGCCAGCAGCAGGACGGCGAGCAGCAGTCTGGTCATGGAGGGCTCCTTCGTTTTCCCGAGGATATAGCCCGGTGTCGCGTTGTTTGGACATTTGAGGCGCGTATGAGAGAATGTCCGCCCCTTAGGAGATTCGAACGATGACCCGCTTCGCCCTCGCGCTGGTCCTGTCCCTCTGCTCCGTCGTCTCGACGGCCGATCCCAAGATCACGGTCGCGCCCGACGCAGAGTCGGGCCTCTACGAGCCGGGCAAGACCGTCACCTGGAACGTCCAGGTCCAGGACGGCGACGCGCCGGCGTCGGGAAAGATCTCCTACGTCGTCCGCAAGGGCGGCGCGGGCGAAGCAGCCAAGGGCGAAGCGGAGCTGAAGGACGGCAAGGCGCAAATCACCGGCTCCCGCCCCGATCCCGGCACGCTGCTCCTCGAGGTGAAGTTCCGCGCGGCGGGCGCGACGAAGGACACGACCGCGCTGGGCGGCGCCGCGTTCGCCACCGACAAGATCGCGGCTTCCTCCCCGCCGCCCGACGACTTCGACGCCTTCTGGAAGGAGAAGGTCGCGGAGCTGGCGGCCGTGCCGATGAACGTCCAGCTGACGCCGGTCGACGTCGGCAACGCGTCGGTCGAGTACTTCAAGATCACGATGGACAACATCCGCGGCTCGAAGATCCAGGGGCAGATCGCCCGTCCGGCCGGCAAGAAGGATCTCCCCGCGCTGCTCCAGGTCCAGTGGGCCGGCGTCTACCCGCTCAACCGCGACTGGGTGGTCGGCCACGCGAAGAACGGCTGGCTCTCGATGAACATCATCGCCCACGACCTGCCGATCGACGAGAAGCCCGACTTCTACAAGGAGAAGTCGGAGAAGGAGCTCCGGGACTACGCGGGCATCGGGCGGGAGGACCGGGAGAAGTGCTACTTCCTCAAGATGTTCCTGTCGTGCTACCGGGCGGTGGAGTACCTGACGCAGCGCGAGGACTGGAACAAGAAGGCGCTCGTCGTCCACGGCGGCAGCCAGGGCGGCTACCAGGCGATCGTGACCGCCGGATTCCATCCCGCGGTCACCGCGTTCGCCGCCAACGTCCCGGCGGGCTGCGACCACACGGGAAATCAGGTCGGGCGCGCGCCGGGCTGGCCCAACTTCCCCGGCCGCCGCTGGCCGCAGGCGGACGCCGACAAGATCACCGCAACCAGCCGCTACTTCGACGCGATGAACTTCGCGACGAAGATCAAGTGCCCCGGGCTCATCGGCCTCGGCCTGATCGACGTCACGTGCCCGCCGGAAGGCATCTTCGCCACCATCAACCAGATGAAGGGCCCGCAGAAGGTGATCGTCATGCCCGCCGCGGGGCACGGCGGCGACCACAAGGCGTACTACGCCGTCTACGGCGGGTTCCTCGAGGAGCAGAAGAAGAAGTAGGCGATGATCTCCGCCCGCGTAGCCGTCCTGGCGCTGCTGGTCTGCGGAACCGCCGCCTGCGGCTCCGGTCCGGCCCCCGCTCTCCGGCCTTCCCGGCTGCAGGTCCGTCTCTGGCCGGATCGGGCTCCGGTGGGCGACGGGATCCGCGAAGCGTGCGCGACGGAGCTGGAGATCTATCTTCCAACCGCGGAAAAGAACACCGGCGCCGCGATCGTGATCTGTCCGGGCGGCGGCTACATCCGGCACGTGATGGACCGCGAGGGTTATCCGATCGCCGAATGGCTGGCCGCGAACGGCATCGCCGCGATCATCCTGCAGTACCGGCTTCCGGAAGGCAGGCCGTTCGTTCCGCTGCTCGACGCCCAGCGGTCCTTGCGGACCGTCCGAGCCCACGCGAAGGACTGGGACGTCGATCCGCGCCGCGTGGGCATCCTGGGGTTCTCCGCCGGAGGCCACGTCGCCTCCACGGCCGGGACGCACTTCGACGAGGGCCGGCCGGCGGATCCCGACCCCGTGGAGCGCTGGAGCTCGCGTCCCGACTTCATGATGCTCGTGTATGCCGTGATCTCGATGACCGAGAAGCCCCACGCGATGTCGAAGACGAAGCTTCTGGGGGCGGATCCGTCCGCCGAGATGGTCACCCGGTTCTCGAACGAGCTGCAGGTCGGCGACCGGACGCCGCCCGCCTTCCTGGCTCATGCGAAGGACGATTCCGGCGTCCCGCCGGAGCACAGCCGGAACTTCGTCGCGGCAATGAAGTCGCGCGGGCTCCCGGTCGAGTACCTCGAGCTCCCTTCGGGCGGCCACGGCCTCAACGGCTGCAAAGGCCCGCTCTGGGAGCAGTGGAAAGCGGCGTCTCTGGTCTGGCTCGCGCGGCTCCGACCCTAGGGCGCCGGCGCGCCGACTTCGTAGAGCTCGCGGATTTCCTCGTCGCGCAGCGCCGTGCCGAAGACCGCGAACTCGTCCATGCGGCCGTTGAGGTGGCGGATGCCGTAGCTGCTTCCTTCGATGGGCACGCCCCAATTGCCGAGCTCCACGTTGCCCAGCCGCAGCACCGTGTCGAACTTCAGCGGCAGCCGGCACGACACCCGCCCGTCGATGTAGTGCACCACCTCGCGCGCCTGCCGGTCGTAGACCGTACAGAGATGGATCCAGCGGCCCAGGTTCGCCTGCGGGAACACCGGCTCCGTGTCGTAGTCGTGGGCGACCTTGTCCCCATGGATCCCCAGCTTCAGCTGTCCCTTCTTCGTGATCTGCCAGTGGACGCTGCCCGACGTCCAGCCGGCCGTCATCATCAGGCCGTTGAACGGACGCTCGATCCCGTCGACCCGCACCCACGTCATCAGCGTGAGCGACTCGTATTCGCCCGCGTCCTGGAACCGCACGCGGTCGCCCGGACCGCGGAACTCCAGCCCCTTCTTGCCCGACCAGCGGCCCTCGGTCCAGCGCGCGCCGATGATCGCGCCGTCCACCGGCGACCGCTCGGGCCGCTGGCAGCGGAGCTCGCGCGACCAGGCGGGGGCGTCTTCGAAGGAATAGTAGACCGCGATGCGGGGATCGCGGCTCAGGCGGTCGCTCGCGGTGCCCCACCGCGCGTACCGGCCACGCGCTTCCTCCGCCGAGCGGAGGTTGAGCTCGGTCAGCGTCAGGAACGCCTCGGGATCGGCGTCGACGGGCAGGATCGAGCCGGCGGCATCGACGCGGACCGCGCGGCCGACGCCCAGCTGTTCCGAGGATCCGCGGCCGCGGAGCTCGACGCGACCCTGGAAGACGTGCACTTCCGCGTCGCCGCCGCGGTCGGCGCGGAGGCCGAACTCGGTGCCGCGGTCGACCAGCGTGATCGTCGAGGTCCGGACGGTGAAGCCCTGGGCCTGCGGCGGAACGAACGCGCGGAGCTTGCCGTAGCGGCAAAGGCCTTCGTTCGTCGAGAGCAGCTCGAAATCGGCGGGTCCTTCCAGGATGACGCGGGCGCCGCTGAAGAACTCCACCTGGATCGATCCCGAGGTGAGCGTCAGACGGCGCTTGGGAAGAACCGAGCCGAGAGCCGGGACCGGGGACGCGGGGTCCCAGGCCGTATCGAACGCGCGGGCCAGGACGGCGCAACCCTCGTAGGACGGCGGCGGCGTCTCGGACGCCGGACGTGTCGCGAGCCAGAGAACGGCGACGAGCAGCGCGGCGGCCGCGACGACGATCGGCTTCCACGGCAGACGACGGGCCGACGTGGGAACGGCGGGCGCGCGGCCGAGCTTGAATTCCAGGTCGGCCTGGAGCATCGCGCGGTCGACGAACCGGTCGAGCGCCTCGGGATGGTCGGCGAGCAGCTGGTCGAGCCGGGCGACCTGCGCGTCGTCGAGGGTGCCGTCGCGCAGGGCATCGATCAGCTGGTCGAGTTCTTCGAAGTTCACGTCGCGCTCCCGGGGGCCAGCTTGCCCCTCATGCACTGCAGCAGCCGCTCATGGGCGCGGTGGAGCGCCTTGTAGGCGGCGACGACCGTCTTGCCGGACCGCTGCGCCACCTCTTCCACCGTGGCGCCGCCGCGATAGCGGAGCTCGAGGAGCTGCCGATCCGGCTCGGGCAGCCCCTCGAGGCAGCCGTCGAGCGCGGCGGTGCGGAGATCCTCGCGCGGGGCGGGCGACGACATCCGCTCGACCACCGCGTCGAGCGTCTCGTCGCTGAGCCGCGCCTTCTGTCGCCGCCGGGTCGTGTAGTACGCCATCACCTGGTAGCGGGCGATCCGGAGCGACCAGGCGGAGAAATTGGTCGAGGGATCGAACTCGTCGAACTTCTGCCAGAGCACGGCGCTCGTTTCCTGGAGGATGTCGTCCGCGTCGGGTCCGTTCGGGACCAGCGCCCGGATCAGGCCGTAGATGCGGCGCTGATGCTCCAGGTAGACGCGCATGAACCGCGCGCCCCGATCCAGCTCGGTCGCCATTCACTAAGGATATGTCCCCAGGAGGGAAAAATTGGACTGAAAAACGGCGCGACGCCGATCAGGGACTTCCTGACCCGGAAACGCTTGCGGCCCGGCGGCAGACCGACTACTTTTGGACTCCCCCATGAAAGAGATCACGACGGACCTCATCCGCCTCGAGATCAACCGGCTGGGCGCGCTGGTCGTCGAAACGGCGCTCTTCCATCCGTCGGGCTTGAAGCTTCATTCCGCGGGGCAGCCGCTGACGCTCGCCCACGCCCGGTTCCTCCACGAGTCCGGCATCCTGAAGCTGTACATGCTGGAATTCGGCGAGGACGAGCGGACGGCGCGCCGCTCGCTCGGGGTCGAGATGATCCTGCCCTCCAAGGTCGTCCCGGGCGACAAGCTGGCGGAAGACATCCGGTCACCGGCGGGCGACCTGGTGCTCGGAGCCGACACGGTGGTCGACGAATCGATGCTGGAGAAAATCCGGACGGCGAGCGTCCTCGCGGTCCGCATCCGTCACCGGAAGCTCCCGATCCTGATGAAGGAGGCCGAAGATTATCTCGCCATCACCCGGGAATCGACGGACGACGCCCGGGAGTCGGTGACGCGGATCATGCGCATGGTAACGTCCGCCCCGGTGCGGTACCTGCTGATCCCCCGGGCGCGCGTTCTGATCGGGATGGCCGACAGCCTGATGCGGACACTCCTCGCGAACGCGCTGAGATCCGAAGGACACGACGTCGTCGATCGCAGCTCGGCGGGTGCTGCCGTGGACGACGCCCACCAGGAGCGGCCGCACATCCTGCTGATCGATCTCGCGGAGGCGCTGCCGGTCCTCGGCCGGATCCGCGGCTCCGAAGGACTCCGCAATCTCACCGTCCTCCTCTGCGCCGAGGCCGACAAGACCTCCCAGATCCAGCACGCGCTCTACTCGGGGGCGAACGACTGGCTTCCGCGGCCGCCGAGCCGGGACATCCTCAGCGACCGCATCAAGGGCTGCCAGGATCTCCTGCTCCGGAGAGTGCTGATGATGCCCTCGCTCGGCGGCGAACGGCGCAAGCATCCGCGAGACACGGCGAAAGGCGAGTGCGCGCTGAAGGATTTCGCGCAGTCGAAGCCGCTGCCCGTGTCGACCGGCGACATCGTCGACCTGAGCGAGGGCGGCCTCCGGATCGCCTACAACGTCCCGCGGTGGCCGTGTCCCTGGGCGTACTCGACCCACGGCGTCCATCCGCGCCATCCCTTCTTCCCCTACGCCCTTTCCAATCCGATGGGCCAGGAGCTCCGCGTCGTCTTCCCCGGCCCCGGCGGCGCGTCCATCGAGAAGACCGCGCGGATCGCCCATCTCGCGCCGGGAGTGAACAATCTCGAGGTGATGGGATTGGCATTCGCGGGCATGTCGGAGCCGAAGCGAGTGACGACGATCCGGAAATTCTAGAGCGCGGCGTCTCCCAGCTCCTCGCGCAGCCGCTGCAGCACGCGGGACTTCGCCACGCGCACGGCTCCGGAGCTCATCGAGAGCTCGACCGCCACGTCGCGGGGCGTCCGGCCTTCCACCGCCGTCCGCCAGAACGCCTGCCAGGTCCGATCCTCGAACTCCCCGCGGATCAGCTCGAGGCCGCGATGGTAGAGGCGGCGGATCTCCTCGGCTTCCTCGGGATCCGGCGGACCGTCGGGCGCCGGCACCTGCGCCAGCCGCATCGCCCCCTCGGTGCCCCCGCCGGCCTCCTGGCTCCGCTTGCGAAGGTGATCGAGCACCTTGTTGCGCGTGATCGTGAAAAGCCAGCCGCGGAACGTGGCGCCTTCGCGGTCCTTGCGGAACTCGGCCAGGTGGACCACCAGCGTCTTGAAGACTTCCTGGAAGACGTCCGCGACGTCGTCCTCCTGGAGCTTCCACCGGCGGCACCAGTGGTAGAGCAGCGGCGCGTAGAGCGTAACCAGCCGGTCCCACGCGCCGGCCTCGTCGGCCTTCACCCGATCGAGCAGGCTCGACGAGGTTCCCGACGGCGCGAACCGGTCCGGACTGGGGGGCCCGTTCATCTATCCTCTTCTTGCCTCTTTTCCCCCATTCCTCTCGAGACGTATGATAACCGGAGAACCGATAAGGAGCCTCTCTCATGGACTCCGGCAGCTGCCCCGCGTCGGGCGAACTTTCGGACTTCCTGCTCGGCAAGGTGGCCCGAACGCGCGCCGCCTGGATCGCCGATCACGTCCAGTCTTGCCCGACCTGCGAGGCGTCGATCCAGGACCTCGACCGCGCCGCCGATCCGCTGCTCGCGGGCCTCTCCGGCTCGACCAGCCTCCATGCGAAGGCCACCGAACCGATCCCGGCCCACCTGCTCGATCTCGCGCGCGCCGCGCGGAAGCAGCGCCCCGACCGGCTGGGCCGGTTCGAGTTCGTCGGCGAGGTCGGCTCGGGCTCCTACGGCACCGTGTTCAAGGCGCGCGACGGAAAACTCGGCCGCACCGTGGCGATCAAAATGCTCCGGACGAACCGCCTCGCGGGGCCCGAGGAACTGGAGCGGTTCCTCCGCGAGGCCCGCAGTTTCGCCCAGCTGAACCATCCGGGCATCGTGACGCTGTACGAGATCGGCCAGGACGAGGGCCAGTACTACCTCGTCGAGGAGTTCGTCGAGGGCACGACGCTCGCCGACCGGATGGCGAAGGAGGCGATCCCGTTCCGCGAGTCGGCGGAGATCGTCGCCCGCATGGCCGAGGCGCTCCACGTCGCCCACCAGAAGGGCGTGATCCACCGCGACCTCAAGCCGGCCAACATTCTGCTCGACCGCGAGGGGCGGCCTCACCTGACCGACTTCGGGCTCGCGAAGTTCGAGGGCGAGGAGAAGCCGGTGACCCAGGACGGCCAGGTCCTGGGGACGCCCGCGTACATGTCCCCCGAGCAGGCGCGCGGCGAGTCCCACCGCGTCGACGCGCGGAGCGACGTCTACAGCTTCGGGGTGATCCTCTACGAACTCCTGACCCAGGAGCGGCCGTTCCAGGGCAACCGCCGCATGCTGCTGCTGCAGGTGCTCGAGGACGAGCCCCGCCCGCCGCGGCAGCTCAACGACAAGATTCCGCGCGACCCGGAGACGATCTGCCTGAAGGCAATGTCGAAGAACCCCGCGGCGCGGTATCCCACCGCCGAGGCGCTCGCGCAGGACCTGCGGCGATATCTTGCGGGAGAGCCGATCGAAGCGCGCCCGCTGACGACGCTGGAACGGTTGCTGAGCTGGACCCGGCGGCGCCCCGCGGCAGCCGCGCTGGTGAGCGTCTCCATCGCGGCGACGGTGATGCTCGTCTCGCTCTTCTCGGTCAGCTACGTCCGCATCTCGAACGAGCAGGCCCATACCCAGGAGGCCCTCGAGCGCGAGACGCGCGCCAAGGACGACCTCTTCAAGGCCCTCATCCAGAACGCGAGGCTGACGTCCGACGCGCTGAAGGAATTCAACGAGTACTACACCTCGGAAGTCGTCGCGCGGCTCACCGACCGGACCATCCAGGTCACGCACGACTACGCGGGCAGGAAGAACGCCATCCCGCTTCCCGCGACCATGAGCGTCGAGCTCGCCGACCGGATCTCCCTGAAAGGATCGGGCATCGGCATGCAGATCCGCCTGTTCAGCGATCATCCGTTCCCCTGGCGCAAGGAGGGCGGGCCGAAGGACGAGTTCCAGCAGGCGGCCCTCCGGCAGCTCCGCACCGATCCGGCCGCCCCCTTCTACCGCCTCGAGGACCTCAAGGGCCGCCGCTCCCTCCGGTACGCCACCGCCAGCCGCATGGAGAAGCGGTGCGTCGACTGCCACAACGCCATGAAGGAAAGCCCCAAGCGCGACTGGAAGGAAGGCGACGTCGTCGGCGTCTACGAGGTCAGCCTCCCCGTCGACGCGTTCGACTCGGCCCGCCGATAGCGGCGGGCGAGTCCGGCGAGCGCCAGCCCGAGCATCGCCTCGAGCCCGAGGAGGCCGCACGCCCCGGCCCCGGCCGAGCTGACGGGAACGCCGTCCTCCTCCGCCTTGTTGTGGCCGGCCGTCGTCGAATCATCGAGGACGCTGAACCGGATCGTCTTCGTCGACCCCGCCGAACCCGTGCCGTTCGCCAGCGAGTACGGCGTGGCGCTCACGGTGTGATTCCCCACCGCCGGCGTCCAGATCTCCCACACCGTGGTGCTCGCCCCCGCCAGCGCGTACGGCGGATTGTTTTCCATCTTGAAGTCGGGGTTCGAGTCGTAGCCGAACCGGACGCTGCCCACGGTCGCCGGCTGGGTCGTCGCCTGGATGTTCAGGTGGCGCGTCGGAAGCGTCCCCAGATTGAGGACCGCACCGTCGTTCAGCGGGTCGAATCCCGCCACGGGGAGCCCGCGGTCCGCATCGACGAGCGTGAACTTGGCGATCGACATCGTCCCGCTGCCGCCACCGACGGTGATCGTGATCGTCGACGATCCGGTCGCGCCGGCGTTGTCGGTCGCCACCACCTTCAGCGTGAACGTTCCCGCCGCGAGATTCTGCAGCAGCGGATCGTTCTGGCCCGCCGCGCCCCACTCGTACGGAGCGATCCCCTCCTGGCGCACCAGCTGGTTGTTGAGGAAGAGCTGGACGTTCGCGATCGAGCCGCCCGGATCGGACGCGTTCGCGAGGACATAGAGATCGGCGCCGACGGGCAGCACCGCGCCGTTCGCCGGTTGGGAGAAACCGACGGTCGGCGGCGTATTGCCGGTGCCCTGGGACCCGACCGTGATCGCGATGCTCGCCTCTTTGGTCGCGCCGAGATTGTCCTGCGCGACGGCCTTCAGCGTATAGGTGCCCGCCGCGAGATTCTGGAGGAGCGGATCGTTCTGCGTGGCCGCGCCCCACTCATACGGGGCCGCGCCTTCCTGCCGCACGAACTGGCCGTTGAGGGTGAGCTTCACGTTGGCGATCGAGCCGTCGCTGTCGCTCGCGTTCACCTGCACGTGAAGGTTCGTTCCGACCGCCACCGTCGCGCCGTTCGCCGGCGACGTGAAGCTCACGCTCGGGGCGACGTTCGACGTGCCGCCGGCGGGCGGATGGTCGAGGATGTACCCGATGTCGACCGTGTACATCTGGCGGCCCTTCCCTTCGTAGCTGGAGTCGAAGCTGAGGACCCGGCCGTTGCGGCTGCACCGGTTGTGGAAGTCGACGCGGTAGATTCCGGCCGGCGCCGTGTTCTTCAACCTCGCCAGCGGGATGAACACCTTCGTCGGCCGGTGGTACAGGAAGAGATACTGGTAGCCGTTGGACAGCGGATAGGTGTCGCCGGAGACCCAGTCGCCGTTGAAGCCCGGAAGGATCGTCGGGTCGATGTTCTCCGGACAGTCGCCGAGCCGGTCGATCACCTTGCCGCTGCCGTCGTCGCGGAACAGCCGAAGCTGATGGCCCTCCAGCATCACGGTGTCGTCCTGCCAGGCGTGATGGCTGGGCTGGTCGTAGAACCACCGCACGCTCGCCCCGTCGGACGAAACGGACCAGCCGCCGGTGTAGCCAGACGAGTTCTTCAGGAACGTGATGAACCGCGTTCCCGACGGGTTGAAGCCGGTACGGAAGATGTAGAGGTTCGTCGCGCCGGTGTAACCTCCCGGAAAGGCGACGTCGGCCAGCCGCTTGAGGCTGAGGATGAGCGTGGACGCGCCGGTGTCGAGGTCCATCTTCCACACGCCCGTCCCGGACGGCGCCTTTTCGCCCGAGAACGCGTCGGGGATCCCGACGTAATTCGTCCCGCCGTGCGTCATCCGCTGGAAGTCCTGGCTGAGCGCATACCGGCCGTCGGGCGACACGCAGTAGATCGGGCGCGGCAGCGTCCGCCGCGCGCCGGTCTTGAAGTTGTAGACCTGGGTGATGAAGTGGCTGTTGTCGGCCGCGCGGTCGTTCCAGAGGATCTCGTCCGAGTGGGGCCGCCACTGGAGCCGGTTGCCCTGCTGCCAGTTCCACGCGGTCGATTCGCCGATCTTCGTCCACTGATTCGCGTTCTGGAGATCGATGATCCCCATCTCGGCCTTGTCGGTCGACTTCACGTCGCGGTTCTGGAAGGTGACCTTCATGCCGAGCGAGTAGCGGCCGGTGGAATCGAACTGGTCCATGCCGAAGAACCAGAACCCCGTGTAGGCGGGGCTCGTGCTGGTTCCCGGATCGGAGATCCTCTTCAGCGTCGCGTACTTCGCGTTGGTCCCCGCGACGACTTCGCTCCAGTTCTTGTACGTCGTGTACTCCTGCGCTTCCGCCGCCGCGGCGAACGCCAGGGTCAGGATCGCGACCGACAGGGTCTTCCGCATGGTCAATCCTCCTCGATGGACAGACTCCAAGATGGCTCGATGTTGAAGAGTTCTTCTCGCCCGGCGCCTACTTGATCCGGAACCGCACGGTCAGCGGCGCCCCCGGCGTGCCCTGCCCTTCCCTCCGGCTCGGTGCCGGTCCGCCGCTGTACGCGGTCACCGTCAGCACGTGTTCGCCCACGAGCGGCGTCCAGGACAACGGCTTCTTCGCGGGGTCGTTGCCCATCATCAGGAAGGGCGCATTCACTTCGACCTTGTGCTCTCCGTCGTAGTTGAAGATCACGCAGCCCGGATTCTCGGGCGACGTGATCGCGCGGATGTTCAAATTCCGCGTCGGCAGCTCCGAGAGCGCGATCACCATCCGGTCTTCGATGGGATCCAGCTGGAGCAACGGAAGGCCGGTCTCCGCGTTGAGCACCTGCACCTTGACGATCGCCGGACGGTCCGCGGTGCCCGTCCGCGGCGTCGCGATCGGCCGGGAGACCAGTTCGACGCCGCCGGCGGTGACGGCGTAGTGGCCCGTCACGACGTCGACGCCCTTCGAGTCCGACAGGCGGGTCAGGCGGACTTTGCCTTCGACGACTTCGAGCTTCGTCGCGCCCTTCTCGTCCACCTTCAACCGAAGCGTCGTCCCCAGAACCTTCGCTTCGCCCAGGGGCGTCGTGAGGATCATCGGACGATCCGCCGGCTGCTTCTTCACCTCGGCCGTCACGGCGCCCTTCGCGACGAAGAAGGTCTTCCCCTTCCCGTCGCCTTCGGCGAAGTCGCGGACGATCGAGTCCGGCCCGATCTCGACGCTGGTGCCGTCGAGGTAGCGGATCACCGCGCGGCTCTTCGGGCCGACGGTCGCGACCTCCATCCGCGGGAGAATCTGGTCGCCCGACACGGACGCATCGCTGAGGCGGAGGCGGACGTCGCCCTCTACGCGCTCGATCTTCGCGATCCCGGTGACCCGCGTTTCGCGGCTTTCCTTCAGCGGAGCGGGGACGGGCGCCGGCGGCGTCTCGACTTTCTTCGGCTCGTCCTTCGGCGCCGGCACGCCGGGCGGCGGCGGAGGAGGCAGGAGTTCAGGCTCCTGCCGGGGCTCCGGCTTCGGCAGCGGCGTCGGCGTCGGCACGGGATCCGGCGCGCGAGGGGCCACGGCTTCCGAAGCGGGCGGGACCTTCTCGACGGGCAGTCGATGGACGACCGGAGGAGCGACGGACCTGTCCGGCCCGTTCAGCGCGATCGCGGCGAGGATCATGCCGATGAATACCGCGGCCGCCGCGGCGGCCGCCATCCACGAATTGCCGGTCTCCGGGAGCCGGCGGAACCTGCGGGAGGACACGGGCGCCTTCATCTCGGGGACACGGGCCAGGATCCGGGCCCGCAGGTCCGGCGCCGTCTCGTTCCCGAGCGTCTCCGCCAGGAGCGAATCGACCAGGCGGTCCAGCTCCTCGTCGTTCGGCTTCATGCGCCCTCCAGCCCCAGGCTTTTCCGGACGCAGGACGCCAGGCTTTCGCGGAGCCGGCGCAGCATGGACTTCACGCCGTCGTCGGTGAGCTCGAACGCCGCGCCGAGCTGCTCCCGCGACTTCCGGCCCTCATAGAATTCCTTCAGGATCGTCTGGTGGCGGTTGTGCAGCTTCGAGAAGCAGCCGCGCAGCGCTTCGAGGTAGTCGAAGCCGTCGCCGTCGCGCAGGTATTCGCCGGTCCAGACCGCTTCCGCCCGCTCGACGCCCGCCGAATGGACGTGGACCCGCTCGGTCTTCTCCCGGCGGCAATGCATGAGGAACTTGTTGCGCGCGATGCCGCGGAGCCAGGCGGCGCAGGCGGAGCTGTCCGACTCCTCCGGCGACGGGCTCGCGTACGCGGCCAGGAACGTCTCCTGGATCAGGTCCTCCGCGGCCGGCCGGGGAGCGCCAAGGTATCGCAAGTACCGATAGATCTCGGCCTGATGGACGCCGATCAGCGTTTCCAGGTCCTTTCGATCCATGCCTTAGAATTGCACCCGGCGGTCGAAAGGGTGCACGAAATATTCAAGAGGGAATAAAGAATAGAGAATCGAAACAACCCGAGACCATATCAGTGGCCTACTAGGAAACCTACGGGCGGAGAAGACCAATCCTGAAGCGCCGCGGGGCCCGAAAGGGTCAAGGGCCCCCCGAGGGTCGTGTAGGGGTAAGCACGGTGGGGCTTGGTTGCTTCTATTCTTTATTCTCTATTCTGTATTCTCGACGTCACACATCCCGCCATTCGTGCTTGGGATATTTCCGTTGGAGCTCCTTCTTCAGTTTCGGATAGTGCTCCTTCCAGAACCCCGCCAGATCCTGGGTGATCTGGACCGGGCGGTTGCTGGGCGCCAGGATGTGCAGCAGCGGCGTGACGCGGGCCAGCGCGAGCTTCGGCAGCTGCGTCACCCCGTACAGGTCCTGGATTCGGAGCGCAATGTACGGCGCGCCTTCCGGAACGTAGGTCACCTTCGGCGTCTTGCCGTTCGACAAGCTCAGGCGCTCGGGGGCGTGCTTCTCGACCAGGTTCGCCTTCGCGGGATTGAGCCAGCCGTGGAAGACCGGCTTCACGGGGCGATCCTTCACGTCCTTCGCGGCGATCGCGCCGTGGCAGAGATGCTCGATCAGGGTCCGACGGTCGGCGTCGGTGATCGGCGCGATTTCAAGCTCGGGACAGGTGCGGGCGAGCAGCTCCAGGCGGAGGATCCACTGATCCACGCTCGCGTCCCAGGCGGTCAGCTTGATCCGGCCCGCCATCACCTCTTCCGCCAGCAGGCGGGCCGCGGCGTCGACCGGCGGCGGCTCCGCGCGCCGCTTCTCCAGCGCGAGGTCGCGGAATCGGATCACCTCGTCGGCGAGCACCCGCTTCGCCACCGCGTCGTAATACACCTGGAGCTTGCGCGAGAGGTCCTCCGGAAAGAGCTCCTCGAGCCACGCGGCATCGATCGCCGTCGCGAGGCTGAGGATCGTCTTGTCCTCGCCCCTTCGGCCTTCCACCTCGCGCACTTCCGCGGCGACGATCAGCGGACTCTGGCGGACGACGCTTTCCTTCGCGAGCACGCCCCTCCGGCCGTGGACCAGCTCGCACCGCAGCGTTCCTTCGTCGGCCCGGCGGGCGACGCGGTCCGAGAAGCCGATCAGGATGCACTTCCGCAGCGCCTCCTCCGAAGCCTCCCGGCGGGCGATGTCGAGCCCCTCCTTCTCCGCGATCCGCAGGAACTGCTCGTGGAGCGGGCCGACCTGGCGCGCCGTCACTGCATGGATTCCCGCGCGGCGGCACGCCTCGAGACGGAAGTCGTTCTTCGCGGCGAACGCCCAGGCCTTCATCAGGAGGAAGAAGTCGGAGGTCGACTTGTCCCCGATCCGATCCTCGCGGAACGAGGCGGTGTCGCCGTCGACGTTGCGGAGCAGCAGGTCGCGTCCCTGGGTCAGCGCGGCGACGAGCGCGGCGTCGCGGACGCAGCCTTCCTTCTGCGCCGCCAGCAGCATGCGGGCGTAGCGCGGATGGACGGGGAACGCCAGCATCCGCCGGCCGAGCTCGGTGATCGCGCCGCCCTTCAGCGCGCCCAGGTCGCCGAGCAGCTCTTCGGCATGCGACAGCGACGCCTCGTCGGGCGGATCGAGCCAGCGGAACTTCCGCAGGTCGACGACGTCCGCGGCCTTGAGCGTGAGGACGACTTCGGCGAGATCGAGCCGCCGGATTTCGGGGAGCTCCCGGGCGGGACGGCGGGCATGGTCCTGTGCCGTCCAGAGCCGAACGCACGTCCCGGGCGCGGTGCGACCGGCCCGGCCGGCGCGCTGATCGGCGGACGCGCGGCTGATCTTGTCGACGCCCAGCGTGTTGATGCCGCGATAGGGATCGTAGCGCGGGATGCGCGCCAGACCGCTGTCGATCACCAGCCGGATGCCGTCGATCGTCAGCGACGTCTCGGCCACGTTCGTGGAGACGACCACCTTGGGCCGCGGGTACCGCGCGACCGCCGCGTCCTGCTCGCGCGGCGGAAGCTCGCCGTGCAGCGGAAGGAGCAGATATCCCTTCGCTTCGGAGCGGTCGCGGAGGGCGTCGATCGTCCTCGAGATCTCATAGCCGCCGGGCATGAAGATGAGCACGTCGCCTTCCCCGGCGTGGCGGGCGAACGCGTCGGCGGCCTGCTCCCAGACGGGGCGATCGTCGGCCTCGGCCGCCTGGCGGATCGACACGGGGAAGGTCCGCCCCTCCGACGCGAGCCGCGCGCACGGCTTGAGGTAGGTTTCGAGCCGGTCGCCGTCCAACGTCGCCGACATGACGAGGATCCGGAGATCGGGCCGGGTCCGCTCCTGCTGATCGAGGGCCCGCGCCAGGGTGATGTCGCCGTACAGATGGCGCTCGTGGAACTCGTCGAAGATCAGCGTCGACACGCCGGCCAGCGAGGGATCCTGGATCATCTGCCGCAGGAGGATCCCCTCGGTGACGTATTTGATCTTCGTCGCCGGTCCCGAGACGTTGTCGAACCGGATCTGGTAGCCGACGTCCCGGCCGAGCTCGACCCCAAGCTCTTCGGCGACGCGCGCGGCCAGCAGGCGGGCGGCGAGCCGTCGCGGCTGGAGGATGACGACCTGGCCCCGATCCAGCAGCCCGTGCTTCAGCAGCATCTGGGGGACCTGGGTGGACTTTCCCGAGCCCGTCGGCGACGAAAGGATTAAACGGGGGGTCTCCTTCAGCCGTGTCAGAAGGGTGGATTCGAGCTCGTAGATCGGCAGCCGGTCGGCCATGGGGTGGATGGTATCTTCCCTGTCGTTTTTCGGACCATTTTTACACTATAGAGGGAACTTAAAGTGCGGGAAACCCGGGGAGATTGGACCGGGAAGAGTGTCCTCAAGGAAGCGGATCGGAGACCTTCTTAGATGCTGACCACCCTGCTGGTCCTCATGCTGCAGGCGGACGACCAGGTCGACTTCAAGCGCGACATCCGGCCGATCCTCTCGAATGCCTGCTTCCAGTGCCACGGACCGGACGACAAGCGGCGCAAGGGCGACCTGCGCCTGGACACCAAGGAGGATGCGTTCAAGTCCATCGACGGCCGCCACGCCTTCGTCGCCGGCAAGCCGGAGGCGAGCGAAGCGTTCCGCCGGATCCTCACGACCGATGCCGACGATCACATGCCGCCGGCCAAGTCCGGGAAGCAGCTCACGCCGAAGCAGATCGAGCTGATCCGGAAGTGGATCCAGCAGGGCGCGAAGTGGTCCGAGCACTGGTCGTTCGTCGCGCCCGAGCGGTCGCCGGTGCCCGCCGTCAAAACCCCGGCCTGGGTGCGGACGCCGATCGACGCGTTCATCCTCTCGCGCCTCGAGCGCGAAGGTTTGCAGCCGTCGGTTCCCGCCGACAAGACGACCCTGCTGCGCCGGCTGAGCCTCGACCTGGTGGGTCTTCCGCCCACGCCGGAGGAGATGTCCGCGTTCCTGGCCGACTCGCGGCCCGACGCCTACGAGCGCCAGGTCGAGCGTCTCCTGGCCTCGCCCCACTACGGCGAGCGGTGGGCCCGCCACTGGCTCGACGCCGCCCGCTACGCGGACTCCGACGGCTTCGAAAAGGACAAGCCGCGCGAGGCGTGGTTCTACCGCGACTGGGTGATCAACGCCTTCAACCGCGACCTGCCGTACAACCAGTTCGTCATCGAGCAGATCGCGGGCGACCTCCTGCCCAACGCCACGCAGGACCAGATCGTCGCCACCGGCTTCCTCCGCAACTCGATGATCAACGAGGAAGGCGGCATCGATCCCGAGCAGTTCCGCATGGAGGCGATGTTCGACCGCATGGACGCGATCGGCCGCGGCATCCTCGGCCTCACGATCCAGTGCGCCCAGTGCCACAGCCACAAGTACGACCCGCTCACCCACGAGGACTACTACCGGATGTTCGCGTTCCTCAACAACGCGCACGAGACGAACATCACGGTCTACACGCCGGCCGAGACGATGAAGCGCGCCGGGATCCTCCAGCAGATCCGCGAGATCGAGGACGAGTTGCGCCACAAGACCGGCGACTGGAAGGACCGGATGCGCGCGTGGGAAGCGACGGTCCGCGAGGGCCAGCCCGCGTGGACCGTAGTGAAGCCCGACGTCGACGACATCTCCACCGGCGGCCAGAAGTATCTCCCGCTCGAGGACGGCTCGTTCCTGGCGCAGGGATACGCGCCGACCAAGCATACGGTCAAGCTCACCGTGAAGGTGAACCTCGAGGAGATCACCGGGTTCCGTCTCGAACAGCTGAACGATCCGAACCTGCCGCGCCAGGGTCCCGGACGCTCGATCAAAGGGACCGGAGCGCTGTCGGAGTTCGGAGTGGAGGCGGGGCCGGCGGACGGCTCGGCCAAAGCCCAGAAGGTGAAGATCGTCTCCGCGACGGCCGACGCCGAAGCCGCCGAACAGCCGCTCGAGGAGATCTTCGCCGACAAGAGCAACAAGAAGCGGATCATCGGCCCCGTCGCGTTCGCCATCGACGGCAAGGACGAGACCGCGTGGAGCGTCGACGTCGGCCCCGGGCGGCGCAACCAGCCGCGCAAGGCGGTGTTCGTGCCCGAGAAGCCCGTCGCCTTCAAGGGCGGCGCGTTGATCACCTTCCTCCTCAAGCAGAATCACGGCGGCTGGAACAGCGACGACAACCAGAATTGCAACCTCGGCCGGTTCCGCCTTTCGGTCACGTCGGCCCCCGGCCCGACCGCCGATCCGCTTCCCGCGGCGGTCCGCGCCGCGCTGGCGGTCCCGGAGGAGCAGCGGACGCCGGCGCAGGAGTCGACGATCTTCGGCTTCTTCCGGACGACGGTCGCCGAATGGAAGGAGACGAACGACAAGATCGAGGCGCTCTGGCGCAGCCATCCGGAAGGATCGCTCCAGCTCGCGCTCCAGGAACGGGACGCGATGCGTCCGACTCACCTGCTTCAGCGCGGCGACTTCCTCAAGCCCGACAAGGCCGTCGCGGCCGGCGTGCCCTCCTTCCTGAATCCGCTCCCGAGCGACGGCCCGGCCACCCGGTTGACGTTCGGCCGGTGGCTGGTCGACCGCAAGGCGCCCACGACGTCGCGCTCGATCGTCAACCGCGTCTGGCAGAACTACTTCGGCACCGGGCTCGTGGCGACGAGCGAGGACTTCGGCTCGCAGGCCGACAAGCCGTCGCATCCCGAGCTGCTGGACTGGCTCGCGGTCGACTTCATGGATCAGGGCTGGAGCCTCAAGAAGCTCCATCGCGTCCTCGTCCTCTCCTCGACCTACCGCCAGGCGTCCAAGATGACGGCCGACGGGCTGGCGCGGGATCCGGACAACCGGCTCCTCGCGCGCGGGCCGCGGTTCCGCGTCGAGGGCGAGATCGTCCGCGACATCTCGCTGGCGGCGAGCGGACTGCTGAACCCCCAGGTCGGCGGCGCGAGCGTCTATCCGCCGGCGCCGGCGGCCCTGTTCCTTCCGCCCGTGAGCTACGGCCCCAAGGTCTGGAAGGAGGAGACGGGCGAGAACCGGTTCCGCCGGGCGATCTACACGTTCCGGTACCGGTCGGTGCCCTACCCCGCGCTCCAGGCCTTCGACACGCCGCCGGGCGAGGCGTCCTGCGTGCGGCGGTCGCGGTCGAACACCCCGCTCCAGGCGCTGACGACGCTCAACGAGACGCTGTTCGTGGAGTGCGCGAAGGCGCTCGGCGCGAAGGTTCTCAAGGAGGGCGGCGCGACGGATCGCGAACGGATCGACTACGCGTTCCGCCGCTGCACCGGGCGGGTCCCGTCGGCGGGCGAGCGCGGCGTGCTGCAGGACTTCCTGTCGGCCCAGAGAATCCGGATGGTGGCGGCGGAGGAAAAGGCGAAGCCGCTGGGCGACGACGCCGAGTCGGCCGCGTGGACGGCGCTGGCCCGCGTGCTCCTGAATCTCGACGAGACGATTACGAAAGAGTAGAGCGATGAACGAATCGACCTGCCCCGGGCGCCCGGCGGCCTCTCCCGACGCCTCGCGCCGCTGGTTCCTCCAGCAATGCGGCGTGGGCCTCGGCGGCCTCGCGTTCCACGCGCTGATGGGTCGCGACGCCTCGGCGACGAACGACCCGATGCTCCCGCGCCAGCCCCACCATAAGCCCCGCGCGAAGAACGTGATCTACCTGTTCATGGCGGGCGCGCCGAGCCACCTCGAGCTCTTCGACCACAAGCCGCAGCTCGCGAAGTTCAGCGGCACCCTTCCCCCGGCGGAGCTGATCAAGGGCTACCGCGCGGCGTTCATCAACCCGAGCTCGAAGCTCCTGGGGCCGAAGTTCAGGTTCGGCAAGTACGGCGAGAACGGCACGGAGATCTCCGAGCTGCTCCCGCACCTCGCCACGATCGTCGACGACCTCACGATCGTGAAGTCGTGCGCGACCGACGCGTTCAACCACGCGCCCGCGCAGATCATGATGAACACGGGCGCCCAGCAGTTCGGCCGCCCGAGCATGGGGGCATGGGTCACGTACGGACTGGGCAGCGAGTCGCGCGACCTGCCGGGCTTCGTGGTCTTCAGCTCCGGCAAGAAGGGCCCCAGCGGCGGCAACTCGAACTGGGGCTGCGGCTTCCTCCCCACGCTCTACCAGGGCGTCCCGTTCCGCGGCACGGGCGACCCCGTGCTCTACCTGTCCAACCCGCCCGGCGTCGACGCCGACCTCCAGCGCGCGTCGCTCGACGCGGTCCGAAAGCTCAACGAGCAGCGGCTCGACGTCGTGGGCGATCCCGAGATCGCGACGAGGATCAACTCGTTCGAGATGGCCTTCCGGATGCAGTCGAGCGCGCCCGAGCTGATGGACCTCACCCGGGAGTCGAAGGAGACGCTCGAGATGTACGGCGCGCAGCCCGGGAAGTCGTCCTTCGCCAACAACTGCCTGCTCGCGCGGCGGCTCGTCGAGCGCGGCGTCCGATTCGTCCAGCTGTTCCACGAAGCGTGGGACCAGCACGGCAATCTGGTGAACGACCTGAAGAAGAACTGCGCCGACACCGACCGCGCCTGCACGGCCCTGGTGAAGGACCTGAAGCAGCGCGGCCTGCTCGAGGACACGCTCGTGATCTGGGGCGGCGAGTTCGGCCGCACGCCGATGGTCCAGGGCGGCGACGATGGCCGCGACCACCATCCGAACGCCTTCACGATGTGGTTCGCCGGCGGCGGCATGAAGCCGGGCCTCGTCTACGGCGAGACCGACGACTTCGCCTTCAACACGGTGAAGGACCGCCTCCACGTCCACGACCTGCACGCGACGCTGATGCACCTGCTGGGCTTCGACCACACGAAGCTCACGTACCGGTTCCAGGGCCGCGACTTCCGACTGACCGACGTCCACGGCCACGTCGTCAAGGAGCTCCTCGCTTAGAGAGTCCGGTCCCCTGAACCTTTCCGGCGCGGCGCCGTTGGAACGGTCATGGACAGAAGAACCGCGCTCTTCGGGATGATTTCCGGCCTGACCTTCGTCTCCCCCGCGACGGCGTGCATCAACCACTACCACCGGGACGAAGACACGCCCCACCGCGCGCCGCCGAATCGGCCGGCGGAATTCATGGCGCAGCTCCAGGGCCATCCGGAACACGACCGGATGGTTACCGGGCCCGCGCCGACCGATCCCGGCGCGACCGCGGATTTCAGGAAGCGGAGCGACTACGCCGCCGTCCTGATCCATCGGGGCGACAGCCGGAAGGCGGTGGAGATCCTGGAGTCGATCGAAAGGAGCAACCCCGGCGAGTATCGGGTCGCCGCCAATCTCGGGACGGCCTACGAGCTGAGCGGGGACCTGGACAAGGCCAGGCAGTGGATCCGGGAGGGCATGCGACGGAATCCCCAGTCCCATCACGGGACGGAATGGCTCCATCTGCGGATCCTCGACGCGCGCCAGGCCCTCGCGCGCAATCCCCAGTGGCTCAAGTCCAACTCGGTGACCGGGCTCGATTTCGGAGTCGAGGCGAAACCCCGGGTGCCCACCCGCTGGCCGGAGAACTCCGGCAGCGCGGAGGACGTGATCCGGGCGCTGATCTACCAGCTGCACGAACGGATGGCCTTCGTGCCGGCGCCGGATCCCCTCGTCGGAAGCCTGATCTCCGATCTCGGCTCGATGCTCATGATCTACCGCACCGTCGACGTGGCGATCCCGGTGTTCGACCTCGCGCTCGCCTATCGCCCGCTGGGAGTCCACCGCGTGGCGGAGCGCAAGTCGCTGTCGGAGGAGATCGTCCGCAGCCGCACCGACACCCCCTCGGATCTCCGGCTGGGGCTGATCGGCATCGCGACGCTGACGATCGGGGCGGCGGCCGTCCTGAAGCTCCGTCATCCCGGCTAAGAACCGGGATCAGGAGGCGGACGGCTTCGACTTGGCGACTTCCTTCCAGGCCGCCAGGGGCGTTTCCGCCACGAAGAGCACTTCCAGGAAGCCGATCATCTGCAGCACGTTGAGGACCGACGGCTGCGGCTTGACCAGGATCACGTCGCCGCCCGCCTTCTTCCGCAGGAGCCGCAGGTTGACCAGGTAGTTGATGCCCACGCTGGTGATGTAGGTCATCTCCCGCAGGTCGAGCACGATCCAGAGGGTTCCGGCCTCGATGAGCTGGCTCACGGCCTTGAAGAACTGTTCGAAGGTGTGGGCGTCCATGGCGCCCGAGACCGAGACCTCGGCGCTGTTGTCGCCCTGGGGGGTCACCCGGACGGAGAAGCCGCTCATCCCCGCAATTATAAACCAAGGGCCCCAAAGGGAGGCTCCTTTTCGCCGAACGGATCTGGGTTGGAGGATGGTCGAGCAATACAGGCGGAGAGCGCCGTCCGCATCATTTCCGGTTTTACCTCCTCCCGGCGCCGGCGACTAAGGGACGGAGGAACGAGAACATGATGCACGCAGCGGCGGTCCTGACCCTGATGGCGATGCCGGCGTTCGCCCAGGAGGGCGGAGCCGAGTCCGATCCCCGCAAGGCGGAGGTCGTCAGCCGGCTCAACACCATGCGGGTGAGCGTCGACTTCACCAACCAGACGCTCGAGGAGGCCGTCGCGTTCCTGCGCGACTTCACCGGGCTCAACATCCTGGTGGACGCCGAGGTCTACAAGAGCCAGTCCGAGGACCAGCTCAAGATCACGCTCAAGGTGAAGGACCTCGCGCTCAAGTCGGTCCTCAAGCTGATGCTGAACTCCCGCGACCTCACGGCGATGTATAAGGAAGGCGTCGTCCTCGTCGTGCCCAAGGGAAAGGTCGACAAGGCCGTGACGCTCCAGCTCTACGACGTGCGGGACCTGCTGGTGAAGATCCAGGATTTCGCGGGTCCCAAGGTCGAGCTGGTGTCGCCGCAGAAGGGCGGCACGGGCCCGCTGGTGGGCGCCGTGTTCAACCTCGAGGAGCCGCACACGGTGATGACCGAGGAGTTCATCACCGAGATGGTGAAGCAGAACACGGGCGACAAGACCTGGGACGAGAACCCCAACGCGTCGATGAACCTGACCAACGGCATCCTCGTGGTCTCCCAGTCCAAGCGGGTCCACGAGGAGATCAAGCGGTTCATCAACCTGCTGCGTCAGTTCAAATAGTCACTTCCGGGGACCGCGGGCAAAGATGTCCCGGACGCCGTTGCCGTCGCCGTCGACCAGGTTGGGGGACGAGGTCGACCACACCGCCCACCGTCCGTCCCCGGAAATCGTCACGTCCCTGCAGTCCTCGCTGGCGATGCTTCCGTTCAGATGGACGGACGCGATCTGCACGTCGCCCGACATGTCCGTCGTAAAGACCTGGATCAGGCCGTTCAGCGTGCCGATGCCGGGAGGCGCCAGGGCCGCGTACGCAAAAAGGTCGCCGTCCGCGGACATCCCGAAGGGCACGCCGTCGGGAAAGACGAATCCGAAGACGTCGCATTTCTCGGTCACGAGCGCATAGCTCGCCCCGGTCATGTCGCGGCGGACGATGTAGGGCTCGTCGGCCGAAGGAAAGATCGACGCCCGGGTCATGAAGGCGACGTACTGTCCGTTGCCGGAGATGACCGGGAAGTAGCAGATGTCGTCCGCGGTCGGAGAGGCGAGGGCCACGATTCCCCCGGCGGCGGTGCCCCGATAGATGTTCTGCACGGCGGCGGGAGCCGGAAAGACCAGATCATTGGAGGTCGAGGCGAAGGCCACGAACTGACCGTCGCCGCTGATCCGGGGACCGAAACAATCGTTGTTGAGCGTGGGAGCGGCACTGCCGAATCTCCTCGAGACGAGCGTCGTCGTGTCGTTCTGGAAATCGGTGATGTAGATCTGCACCTTCTGGCCCGGGCCGGGATTCGCCGGAGTGAAGTTGGTCGCGGCCGACGCGAAGGCGAGGTACCGGCCGTCGTCCGAGAGGGTGGGGTCGGTCATGTCGGCGTCCGGCAGGAAGTTTCCGGCATAGCCGCGCTTGAAGATGCCGGTCGAGCGGTCCAGGACCCAGATGTAGACGTGGGGGCTCCCGCCGCTGGGCTGCACGAGCTTCATGTAGTTGCCGTTCGAGCGAAAGGCCACGAACTGGCCGTTGCCGGAGATGGCCGGATCCGTGCAGTCCGAGGGGAACCAGGTCGGGAATTCCCCGACCGGGACGACGTGCGTGACGTTTTCGATCGTGCCGTCGAGCCGGTTCCGCACGAAGATGTCGGTGAAGCCGTTGCTGTCCCCCGGCGTGAGATTGCTGGAGTCCGATTCGAAAGCGATCAGGTTGCCGTCGGCGGAGACGGCCGGTTTGACGCAATTCAGACTCGGTTCCACTTTCGCGGGGGTGATCGAGATGCGGACGGTCACCTGGACGAGTTCGTCGCCCTTGCCGATCTGATCCCGACAGCAGGGGAGGATCAGGACGGCCGCGAGCAGCCCCGCAGCGCGCAGGATCCGGATCACCGTTTTCATACGAGCCTCCGCAGTCCTAGAACTCGTAGTTGATGCCGAAGGCGACCGTGACCGCGTCGCCGCCCACGTCCGCGCCGATGTCGAACGAGCGGACGCTGCCCTGGTCGTTCCGCCACGAGATGCCGCCGCCGAAGGTGAAGATATTGAACGTCGACCCTTTGGTGTCGAGCACCAGCTGGAAGTCGTTGATCATGGGCAGGTCGTTCTTGTTGCTCCACGGAGCGTTGAACCGGCGGTATCCCAGCCGGGGGTAGACGTTGACCTTCTCGCTGACGTCGAGGCGGTACTCGAAGCCGACGGAGTAGTTCACCGCATCCCGGAACTGCTTGCGGCCCGGGAACAGGGGGACGTCCGCCGTCCCGCTCCACTCGATCCACTGGAGGTCGACCGTCGCGCGGAGGGGGAATTTCTTCAGCAGGTAGAAGGTCGCACCCACGTTGATCTGGTTGGGCATGTCGAACGCCGGCAGGATGTCGGGGTCGATGTTGAAGTTCCACCGGATGGCGCTCTGCCATGCCGCGCCGAAGTTGATCTTGAGATCCTCGGCGTTGTCGTAGACGCCGAGCAGGAGGCCGAGGCCGCCGCCCACGCCGGTCGCGTTGTCGGACACGCTCCGGGACTCCCCCTTGAACTCCCACCGCTCGTAGCCGAGATCGATCGCGGCGCCCGCCGACAGGTGGGTGAAGAAGCCGCTCTCTCCTTCCTTCCTCAGCCGAAAATCGATCGCGAACGCGGCGCGGAACCGCGCGAACGACTGGTCGACGTTGCTGTCGGGCGTGAATTGCGTCTGGCTCGGGTCGTTCACCTGGTCGAACGAATAGTTGAGGTGATACGGCCGGGCGTAGCAGACGCCGAGCGCCATGGGCGTGGGTCCGTCGACGTGGAAGACGACGCCGAGGTACGACGGGACGAACGCGGGATCGACGAGGGTGGACTCCGCGCCGGCGGTGGTCGTGACGACCGTGCTGCCCGGCGCCCGCTGCTCGTGGAGCGGATAGGTCACGTACGTCTGGTAGGCGAGCGAGGCGGAGGTCAGCTGCGTCGAGATGCCCGCGGGATTGAGCCAGATGGAGACGGGATCGTCCTCGAACGCGGTGTAGCTGCCGCCCATCGCCTTGGTGCGCGCGCCGAGCTGCTGGTCCTGCGCGGCGGCGGCGACGGCGAGACCCGCCAGAAATACCGGTGTCCAGAAGGTCTTCATGGCCCTATTCCCTCCCCGCAAGATTGTAGAAAAGTTGCAGCCGCTTGGCGCAACTTTTTCCCTGCGGGCGCATTGAATATGTAACCATGTTGACGCTCCTGCTGCTCACCCTGCTCGCCCAGGATCCCGTCCCCACCGAAAAGGACGGCGAGGCGGCCGTCCGCAAACTGAAGGACGAGTGCGCGAAGGCGACGATCGACGGCAAGATCGCCGCGATCCAGGAAGCCGTCAAGACCGAGCACGAGAAGGTCCTCAAGGCGATCGGCGAGATGATGCTGTCCGAGGCGGACCCGATCCGCGTCGCGGCCGCAACCGCGCTGGGGAACGCCGATCATCCCGCGTCGGCCGACGCGCTCGCCGCCGCCCTGCTGCCGAACCTGCGCCGGGAGGAAGTGCTCCCGGCCATCCTCAAGGCGATCGCCGAGCTGGGGTGGCAGAGCCCGGCCGGACGGCTCAACGACCTCCTGTCCAAGGTCGGCGACGCCGACGTCCGCGCCGCCCTCCCGAGCGTGATCGACACGCTGGGCAAACTCGGCAGCCCGTCGTCGGTCGACCCGCTGATCGACCTGCTCCTCAAGCTCGAGAACGGCGGACGGAAGAATCCGTGGCCCAACGAAGGGCCCATGCGGCGCGAGGCGGAGTCGGCCCTCCGCGCGATCACCGGCATGGACTTCCGCCGGGCGGCCGATTGGAATCCGTGGTGGACGACCAACCAGGAGGTCCTGCGTCAGAAAATGTCGCGCACCTTCTGGGTGAAGAAGACCCAGGACCGGGTCGACATCGGGGCCGCCGAGAAGGCGCCCGCCGACGCCGTGCTGGTCGCCTCCCGCCTCCCCGGCTTCACTTCGTCCGCCGCCGCCGCCGCCGCGCCGAAGAAGAAGAAAAAGGGCAACAAGTAAGTCACTTCTTCCGCAAGGGCACCTTGAGAACGACGTCCTTTGTTCTGGCGGGCTTCCACTCCCCCTCTCCAAGATCGTCGATGCCGTTGCCGCCGATGCTCCACAGCTTCAGCTCATCGGACGTGCGGCTCGACTGGAGCTTGTCCCCGAAAGGGTCGTCCAGTTCGAGGAGTTCCCCCGTGGCCGCATGGTGGACCGCAAGCCTGATCAAACGAAGGCGAACCAGGGATTCGCGGAAAGGATCGCGAGCAGGCCTCTCCACCTTGCCGTCATAAGGTCCATAAACTCGCCTCACCAGCGAGTTCCCATCCGTGGCAAATTCCCGGGAAATCATCTCTTGGAGCGCGGCCGACTCTTTCCAGGGTCTTTCCTTGGCCTGGCGAATTCTCCGGTCTGCGGAATCCGCCGTCTCAAAGGCATCGACGATCACAAGTCGCTCGGAGAAACCAAATCGCCAGGTCGAAATCGTTTCCGACCTCATCTCGTAATACTTGAGAATTCCTGCGAGAGTTCTTTCCCGAAGGAAGGTGAAGCCCGACGAGAGCACGTCTAGGCGGTCCTCGGCGGCCTTCGGAAAATTATCCTCCAGCAGCTTCAGTTCCCGATCGGCTTCCTCCAGATCCTCCCGGGACAGTTCATCCGAGAGGAAGAGGCCGCGGAGTTCATCCATCGCCGTATTCACGATCCCCAAGCCGACATAGAAGTGCAAGAGGTTCACATTTCGTCCAAAATCCAGACCGTATTGAGCGGTGTCCAGCAGGAGTTCCAGAGCTTCGCGCTGCCGCCCGTCCTCGGCCAGAAACCGAGCCTGGATGTCCGCCAACGCCGAAAGGGGATAGGCGCTCGAATTGAATTTTGGGAGCCCTGCCTCCCAGTAGATGGGGCGACTCATCCTTTCTCTGGAAGCGCCCTTCCGGATCGCGGCGAGGGCGTCGCGGTGATTGACCAGGAGAAGGACGACGTCGTAACGACTGACTCTGAGATCCCCATCCAGGTAGTTTCCCGCCGGATAGAGGTCGGACGCCTTTCCCACGGACTGGAAGGCGGCCTCATAGTCCTCCCAGGCATTCCCCGGGACGCTTTCTCCTCGAAGGACGGGTCGTTTCGTCTCTCGCGCTCGCATGGCCTCTGCGAGTTCCAGGAGCCGAGTCCGCATCTGTTCCCATCGTCGGACTTCGGCGGCCTTGATCCAGTAGTGCGCCGCCATCGGCAGCCCCGCGATCAAGAGGGGCACGCCGGCGATCGCCAGGAGCTTGAAGGTCGGGGATCGCATCGTCGTTCGAATGGTACCCCGCGTCCCCTCAAAATTCCTTGGACCGGGTCCCGGAGCGGCGTACGATGCGCCGGATGGCCGAACCGCTCCAGTTCGTCGTGATCGGCGCCGGAAACATGGGCTGCGTCTACGGCGGCAACCTCGGACGCATCGGACAGAAGGTCGCCTTCATCGACGTCTGGAAGGACCACGTCGACGCGATCCGCGCCCGCGGGCTCCATCTCGAGGGGCTGACCGGCGACTTCACGATCCAGGCCCACGCCGGCGGCGACGGCCGCGAAGCCCCGAAGGCCGACGTCGTCCTCGTCTGCGTCAATTCGTACTCCACCGGCGACGCCGCCCGCGCGGCCCAGGCCGTCCTCAAGCCGGACGGCTGCTGCCTCACGCTCCAGAACGGCGTCGGCAACGTCGAGGTCCTGATCGAGATCCTCGGCAAAGGGCGCGTGCTCGCGGGCCTCAGCTTCCAGAGCGGCGACATCCAGGGTCCCGGCCATGTCCGCCACACCAACAACGGCCCGACGTACCTCGGGGAACTCGACCGCGCCAAGACGCCGCGGCTCGCGCGGCTGAACGAGCTGCTCGCCTCCGCCGGAATGAACCCCGTCCTCGTCGACGACGTGATGCGGACCATCTGGACCAAGTTCATCCACAACTGCGGCATCAACGCCCTCTGCGCGATCACGGGCCTCCGTCCCGGCCACATCCGGCTCGTGCCCGAGTTCGACGAATTCCAGACGAAGATCATCCAGGAGACGGTCGCGCTGGTGCGCGCCAAGGGCATCGAGCCGACCGAGTCCGACCCGGTCGCCGCCATCAAGGAGTACTGCTCCCACAAGTTCCACCGGCCGTCGATGATGCAGCATCTCGACCGCCGCAAGCCGACGGAGATCGATTCGCTCAACGGCTACGTCGCGCGGGAGAGCCGGAAGCTGGGGCTCGCGGCGCCGTACAGCGAGGCCCTGATGATGCTCATGAAGGGGCGCGAGTTCGTCGCCCCGACGGAGGACAACGTCGGATGAGCCTGGCCGGACGGTGCGCGCTGGTGACCGGGGGAGCCCGCGGGATCGGACTCACGCTCTCGCGGGTGCTCTGCGAGCACGGCCTCGCCGTCGCGATCAACGACGTCAACGCCGACGGCGCCGCCCAGGCCGCCGCGGAGCTGTCGAAGCTGGGCCACCAGTGCATCGGCGTCCCGGGCGACGTCACCCGCGCGGCGGACGCCGCGGCGATGGTCGGCCGGGTCGAGAAGGAACTCGGCCCCCTCTGGCTGCTCGTCAACAATGCGGGCACCTTCCACTCGGCGCCGACGGAGGAGTTCCCCGAGGAGATGTGGGACCGCGAGTTCGACGTCGACGTCAAGGGCGCGTTCCTCTGCTCCCAGGCCGCGCTTCGCGTCATGATCCCGCGCAAGGCCGGCCGGATCATCGTCGTCTCGTCGATCGCCGGCTGGATCGTCCGCACCCGTCAGATCGCCTACTGCGCCGCGAAGGCCGCGGCGATCCACTTCGCCCGCTGCCTCGCGGTCGAGATGGCGCCGCACGGCATCACGGTGAACTGCCTCTGCCCCGGCATGACCGACTCGGAAATGCTCCGCAAGTCCGCCGGCGCGCGCGGCGCGACGATCGCGGACTACGAGGCGATGATCCCCGCCGGCAAGCTGGCCAAGGCGGAGGACCATGCGTCGACCGTCCTCTGGCTCGCCTCCGACGAGGCCGCCCACGTCACCGGCCAGATCCTGAGCGTCGACGGCGGCCAGTCCCTCTACCACCCCCTTACCCGCCAGGGCTGATCCGTCACAAACCGGAGCCGCCGGGATATCACGTCGGGAGGGCCGATATGACCACGCTGACGATTCTGCTCGCGCTCGCAGCCCAGGACTGGACCCAGTGGCGCGGTCCCAACCGCGACGGCGTCAGCCAGGAGACGGGCCTGATCAAAGAGTGGCCGGGCGGCAGCCCGAAGCTGCTGTGGCAGGTCGACCGGGTCGGCGTCGGCTACTCCAGCCTCTCGGTGCGCGGCAATCGCCTCTACACGCAGGGCGACCTCAACGGCGTCGAGCACGTGATCTGCCTGAACGCCGAGGACGGCACGATCGTCTGGGCGGCCCAACCCGAGCCGGTCGCGGCGAAGCTCGCGCAGCGCGTCGCGTCGGAACTGAAGACCATGGACAAGGACGGCGACGGCACCATCGTCGAAGCGGAGGCGCTCGCCCGCCTCGGGTGGAGCTTCAACCAGTTCGACCGGCCGGCCGACGGCGACCCGAAGGCCATCGCCACCGCCCGCGCGAAGCGGCTGATCGCCAAGCTCGACAAGAACGGCGACGGCAAGCTCGACTTCCTGGAGTGCGGCCTCCTTCGGGAGAAAGCCGCCGAGATCGACGGCCAGGACAAGCAGGCCGACGTGAACGCCCTGGTCAAGCAGCGCGTCGACGCGCTCCTGGAGGCGCTCGACAAGGACAAGGACGGCAAGCTCAGCCGCGCCGAGATCGCCAACACGCTGCTGTCGTCGCTCTCGGACCGCATCGACCAGACCGATCCCGAAACGAAAAAGAAGGATCAGATCCTCACCCGCGAGGAGATCACGGCCTATCTCCTCAAGTCGGAGCCGGGACGGGACGGCATCCTGAGCGAGGAGGAACTCACGCAGTACTACGCGGCGAAGCTTCCCGGCCGGGACGGCATCCTGACACCCGACGAGCTCCGCAGCACGTACGGCGGCTATCGCAACGGGTACGGCGACGGCCCGCGGGGAACGCCGACGCTCGACGGAGACTTCCTCTACGCCGAAGGGGGCTCGGGCGACGTCTGCTGCCTCGAGATCGCGACCGGCAAGACGGTGTGGCACCTCAATCTCGTCGCCGACCTGGGCGGCGGCGTGCCGGGATGGGGCTACAGCGAATCGCCCCTCATCCTCGGCGATTGGGTCATCGTCACGCCGGGCGGCAAGAAAGGCACGCTCGCGGCCCTGGAGAAGAAGACGGGCAAGGTCGTCTGGCGGTCGGAGGGCGACACGGAAGGCGCGCACTATTCGTCGCCGGTCGTCGCCGAGCTCGGCGGCGTCAAGCAGATCGTGCAGATGGCGTCGAAGAGCACCTTCGGCGTCCGGGCGGACGACGGCCGCCACCTCTGGGCCTACACGAACGCCAACAACGGCACCGCCAACATCTGCACGCCGATCCCGTGGAAGGACCACGTGTTCGCGTCGAGCAACTACGGCGTCGGCGGCGGCCTGGTGAAGATCGGCACCGACGGCGCGAGCGCCCAGGAAGTCTACTTCGAGAAGAAGATGGCCAACCACCACGGCGGCATCGTGCGCATCGACGACTACATGTACGGCTTCGGCAACGGCGGGCTGGTCTGCATGAACTTCCTCACGGGCCAGATCGCTTGGATGAACCGGAGCGTGAGCAAGGGCTCGCTCGTCTTTGCCGACGGGATGCTCTACTGCCTCGGCGAGGGCCACCAGATGGCGCTCGCCGAAGCGAATCCCAAGGAGTACAAGGAGCACGGGCGGTTCAAGATCGACAACCTGGGAAAGCCCAGCTGGGCCCATCCGGTGGTCGCGGGCGGCCGGCTCTACATCCGCAACCAGGAGCGTCTCGCGGCGTACGACGTGAAAGCGAAGTAGCGGCGCGCTACTCGTAGACGACGATCAGGTCTTCCTTGGTGCCGTGACAGCGGTTGCAGAGGATGGTGAGGCCGAGGCCTCCCCGCTTCACGTTCAGGGTGCCTTTCCCGTTGCAGGTCGGGCACTTCTTCGATTCTTCCTTCTTCTCGACGAACGAGGCCTTGCGGACGAACTCGCCTTCCACGAACGCCGCCCGCTCGCCGGTCGTCGCGGTCGCCCACCACTCCTCCCGGGTCTTGAGCGGCTTGCCCATCGGCACCGGCTCGCTCGGAGGCGGCGGCTTGCGGCGGGTCAAGATGCTGGGTCCGCCGCCGACCAGATCGGTGGAATCGGGCACCGGCGTCCCCTTGACCTGGCTGTCGAGGCCGCCGTCCTGTCCCCCGCTCGGAATCCACGAGCCGTCCCCGTACGCGACCTTGCGCGGCTTGCGATCGCGCTTCTTCCACGCGTCCTTCACTTCGTCCGGCGTGAGGCCGAGCTTCTTCGCCGACTCCTCGACGATCGTCTCCTCCAGCTTGCCCGCCAGGGCGACGGCCTCCTCGAACTTCACCTTCGACCCCGTGGCCTGCGACACCAGCGCCGTGCAGCGCGAACGGATCATGTCGCAGACCTTCTGGACGGCAGGGTCGAGCGGCGGCTCCTTGGGAGGATCCTGGAATGATGCCAGCAGGAGCGCCAGGGCTGCGACGATCTTCATATCTATCAGGACGCGCGAAACGGACGAATCGCTTCACTCCCGGCGCCGCTCGTCGGCCGTGCAGGCCGGCAGCGGCGGCAGCGCCTTCCCCTCCTCCGCCGCCGCCCGGACGAGCTCCCGCGACGCAGCGACGTCGAACCCGTGAGAAGTCAGCCACCCGGTGTCGTAGTAGCTGTGGACGTAGCGCTCGCCCCGGTCGCTCAGCAGCGTGACGATCGACCCCTTTTCTCCCGCGGCATTCATCCGCGCCGCGAGGTGGAGCGCGCCGATGAAGTTCGTGCCGGTCGATCCGCCGACCCGTCGCCCCAGCCGCCCGTGGAGATAGTGCATCGCGCCGAACGCGAGCGCATCGGGCACGCGGACCATCTCGTCGATGATCTCGGGGAGGAACGAGGCCTCGACGCGCGGCCGTCCGATGCCCTCGATGCGCGAGCCGTGGTCCAGCCGCAGCGTGCGGTCGCCGGTGCGGTAGAAGTCGAAGAAGACCGAGTTCTCGGGATCGGCGCAGAGCAGCCGCGTCGGCTGGTGCTTGTAGCGCACGAAGCGGCCGACCGTCGCGGTCGTCCCTCCCGTCCCGGCGCTGGTGACGACCCAGGCCGGGATCGGATAGGGTTCGTGGCGCATCTGCTCGAAGATCGACTCGGCGATGTTGTTGTTCGCGCGCCAGTCCGTGGACCGCTCGGAGAAGGTGAACTGGTCCATGTAGTGGCCCTTCATCCGGCGGGCCAGCGTCGCCGACGTCTCGTAGATCTTCGTCGGGTCGTCCACCAGGTGGCAGCGGCCTCCGTAGAACTCGATCGCGGCGATCTTCTCGGGCGAGGTCGAACGGGGCATCACGGCCACGAACGGCAGCCCCAGCAGCCGCGCGAAGTACGCCTCCGAGATGGCGGTCGAGCCGCTCGACGCCTCGATGACCGTGCTCTTCTCGTGGAGCCAGCCGTTGCAGAGTGCGTAGAGGAAGAGCGACCGCGCCAGCCGGTGCTTGAGGCTCCCGGTGGGATGGCTGGACTCGTCCTTCAGGTACAGGTGGATCGACGGAAACGCGGGGAGTTCGACGGGGATGAGATGGGTATCGGCCGAACGCTGAAAATCGGCTTCGATCTTCCGCACGGCCTCCCGGCACCATTCGCTTCGGTTCAGACGCGGCTCCCTTCGTTCGGTCGACACCGATCGGACACCGGAACTCGATCTACTTCCAGAGCGGACAGACGACCTTCCCCGAGAGGATCTGGACCGCGACGAAGACGGCCAGCGCCGAGAATTCGAAGACGATGAGGAAGCTCGCCAGCATGCCGAGCACCTTCCCCGTCTGAGCTTCCGACGCGGGGACGAATCCGAGCGAGCGGCACTGGTCGACGTACCGCTGCGCGCTCATCCAGCCGAACGGCGCGAACGGCGCGAGGATGGCCCACGCCAGCAGCGACAGGGTCACGAGCACCTTGTCGTGGCGGACCATCGTGGTCAGCGGCAGAAGGATGCCGGCGACCAGGCCGAGCACGCCGAAGACCAGCGGCACCGTCGACGACGGGATCCTCGGGGCCGCCGCCGAGGGAGCTTCCGCCCGCGCGGCGGGACGGAGCGCCGGCCGTTCGGGCTTCGGCGGCGGCGGACGCTCCGGCGCCTTCTCGGGAGCGGGCGCCTCGACTTTCGGCGGCTCGGGCTTCGGAGGATCGACGGGCACCTCCTTCGGCGGCTCCGGAGCTGCGGCTTTCGGGGGCTCCGCGGGTTCCTTGGCTTCCGCCGCCGGAGCGGACTCCGCGGGGGACGGACCCGACTCGACCCCGCGCATTCCCAGGTTCAACTTCGCCGGGGAGATCGGGCCCTGGACCTCTTCCCCTTCGACGCCGCAGAACGCGCACCGGACCAGGGCGGTGTACCACACCGATCCGCATTTCGGACATTTGCGGACTCCCATATTCCCTCCCGCGATGGCCTGTATTAGTATGCTCCATTCCGGCATAGCGGATCTCGGAAATCTGGTCGAGCGTAAGGATCAATATGACGACCCTGACGACGCTGTCCCTCCTGGCGGCCCTGTTCCTGCAGAACGATCTCGCGGACAAGCTGCGCGAGCTCGATCCGAAGGTCCTGCCCGCCGAGCAGCCGAAGATGATCGGCCGCGACGCCCGCGCGAGGATCGACGAGGCGAATCGCCGCGAGTCCGACGCCTGGTCGAAGATCCGCACCCGCGAGGAGTGGGAGGCTTATCGCGACCGGCGGATCGGCGCGCTGCGAGCGTCGCTGGGCGCGACGGCGGACGTCCCGAGGACCCTCGGCGTCAAGGTCACGCGCAAGCTGGACGGCGACGGATTCCGGATCGAGAACCTCGTCTACGAAAGCCGGCCCGAGCTCATGGTCACCGCGAACCTGTACGTGCCCGTTCCCGAGCGGCCCTCGATGCCCGGCATCGTCATCATCCACAGCCATCACAATCCCAAGACCCAGTCCGAGCTCCAGGACATGGGCATGACCTGGGCGAGGCTCGGCTGCTATGTCCTCGTGATGGACCAGGTCGGCCACGGCGAGCGCCGGCAGCATCCGTTCGTGGACGCCGCGAGCTATCCGGGCCCATTCAAGGTGGGCCGCCAGGACTATTTCTTCCGCTATGTCACGGCGATGCAGCTCTACCTCGTGGGCGAGAGCCTGATCGGCTGGATGGCATGGGACGTTTCGCGCGGGGTCGACCTGCTCCTCGCCCGCCCCGGCATCGACGCGAAGAGGATCATCCTGCTCGGCTCCGTCGCGGGCGGCGGCGACCCCGCCGGCGTGGCGGCCGCGCTCGACCCGCGGATCAAGGCGGTCGTGCCGTTCAACTTCGGCGGACCCCAGCCCGAGACGAAATATCCGCTCCCGGAGAATGCCGAAGACGCTTTCAACTATGCCGGCGGCGGCAGCTGGGAATCGACGCGCAATCTCCGCAGCTCGGCGCACGACGGATTCCTCCCGTGGGTCATCGTCGGATCGGTCGTCCCGCGGAAGATTATTCACGCCCACGAGTTCGCCTGGGACCGCGACCGCGATCCCGTCTGGAAGCGGTACGAGAAGATCTTCGGGTTCTACAACGAGCCCGACGGCCTGTCGTTCTGCAACGGCCGCGGCGCGGTGACGGGCCAGCCCCCCGAGTCCACCCACTGCAACAACATCGGCCCGGTCCACCGCCAGGGCATCTACCTTGCGTTCCAGAAGTGGTTCGACATTCCGGCGCCGGAGAAGGAATACCAGGAGCGGCGGCCCGCCGGCGACCTGCTCTGCCTGGGCGCCGAGGTCAAACCGCGCCCGGTCCATCTGATCGCGAAGGATCTCGCCGGCACCGCGCGGCCGAAGGCGAGCCGGCTCCGCGACCACTGGACGTTCGTGCTCGGCTCCACGGAGCCGCAGGCCGATGCCAAGGTCACCGAGTCGCTTCCCCAGAAGATGGGCGACGTCACCCTCGAACGCACCTCGCTCGAGGTCGAGCCGGGCATCGTCGTGCCCCTGTTGCTCCTCCTCCCCGCCCACGATTCGGCCTCCAAGGTTCCCCTCGTGGTCGCCGTCTCCCAGGGAGGAAAGCAGGACTTCCTGAAGAAGCGGAGCGCCGACGTCGCGGCGCTGCTCAAGGGCGGCGTCGCCGTCTGCCTGCCCGACCTGCGCGGCACCGGCGAGACGCGGCCCGGCGACTCGCGCGGACGCGGAAGCGAAGCCACGTCGATCGCGGCGACCGAGCTGATGGTCGGCCGGACGCTGCTCGGCCTGCGCATCCGCGACCTCCGGTCCGTCCTGCGCTGGCTTCGCACGCGGGCCGACCTCGACGACGGCCGCCTCGCCCTGTGGGGCGACTCCGTCGCGCCGACCAATCCTCCGGACCGCCGGTTCGACGTGCCGATCGACGCCGACAAGCAGCCCGATCTCGCCGAGCCGCTCGGCGGACTCGCGGTGACCCTCACGGCGCTGTTCGAGCCGTCGGTCGGAACGCTTCTGGCGCGGGGCGGACTCGTCTCGTACCGGTCGCTGCTCGAAAGCCCGTTCGTCTACGTGCCGTTCGACGCGGTCGTCCCCGGCGGCGCGAAGTTCACCGACCTCGCCGAGACCCTCGCGCTGCTGCCGGTCCGCTCGATCCGGCTCGAAGGCCTCGTGGACGGCTGGAACCGGCTCGTTCCGAAGGACGCGGCGACGAAGGTCTACACGCCCGCGATGCTGGAGTCGGAAGTCCCGTCCATGGGCTGGCTCCTCCAGAGCCTCAAGCGGTAGCGCCGCAAGGCCCCTGGAACAAAAACGACGGTCGTTTTTGTTCCCGCGACGGCTACTTCTCGACGGGCAGGACCCAGATATTGCGGTACTTCACGGGGTTGCCGTGGTCCTGCCACAGGAGGCCGCCCTTCTTCGCGGCGTTCTTCAGCTCCGCCGCGTCGTGGATCTTGATGCCGTTGTGGTAGACCGTGATCTTCGGCTTGCCGGTCGGTTTCCCGTCGGCCTTCTCCACGCGGTACTCCATGTCGTAGGTCTGCCACTCCAGCGGCGGCAGCGAGGCGAGGGAGAAGACGTCGAACACGTCGGGGTCCTTGTAGTTGTACAGCCCGCCGCAGCCGCCGCCCTTGTAGGTTTCCATGCCGAACGAGTCGAGGACCTGCACCTCGTCGCCGTTCGGGAGGTAACAGCCGCTGTTGCCCCGGCCCTGGCCCCGAGCAGCGGCCATCAGCGGACACATGAACTCGACGTGGTAGTCGAAGCTGCCGTCGAACTGCTGCTTCGACGTGAGATTGCCCTTCGAGATCTGGATCGAGCCGTCCTCGCCGGCCTTCCACTCCTCCGCGGTTCTCGTCGGATTGATCTGGTCCCAGTTCTTGCCGTCGAGGATGACGATCGCTCCCTGCGGCGGCTTCTTCCCCATCGTGGGCGACTTCCGCTCGACACGCTTCATCTCATAGGCCGCGCCGCCCGCGGTGCCCTTGATCGCGCCCGCGCCGTACGTGCCGGTCCACTCGACGTCGCCGCCCTTGTTCTTGAACGTGACGGCGTCGCCCTCGACCTTGCCGTCGAGCTCGACCTTGCCCACCTTGCCGCCGCCGAGGTCCTGGCGGAGATAGATCTTGTAGGCGTCCTTGCCCATCGCGATGACGCGGGCCTCGAACTTTCCGTCCTTGAGGGCGCCTTCGTAGAGCCCCTGGACTTCCGCTTCGGGGGGCGCCGCGGAGGCGAACAGCAACGCGAGGCCGATGAGCACGCGCATGGGGGTCTCCTTTCGTTGTCCCTCTATTGGCTGTTTCACGCCCGCCGGGGCGGTTCGGCCGAAGGATATCCGCGGCCGGCAACGTCGTTCCTATATAGCGGCCGGAGGGAGCCGAGTCACAGGGATTCCTTCACCCGGACGCCGTTTTCAGTCGTATGGATCATAGGGAATGCATGCCCCGGCGTCGGGGCGCGGGCGAGTTGAGTCTCGAGAATACTGGAGGACTGGGATGATCAAGGTTGGAGTGGCGGTGGCCGCGATGGCGGCCCTGGGTCTGGCGCTCAGCGAGCCCGTGGTCACGGTCGAGGTCAAGGACATGCACCTGTGCTGTGGCGGCTGCAACGGCGCCGCCACCGGCGCGGTCAACGGCGGCGGCGGCAAGGACGCCGCGGCCAGCGGCAAGGAAGTCAAGTTCACGGCGGCGAACGACGTGGCCGCGCAGAAGGCGCTGGACAAGCTGACGGCGGCCGGCTTCTGGGGCACGATCGACAGCAAGACCCTGAAGCTGAACGACGACAGCGGCACCGTGCTGGCCCCGAAGGCGAAGCCCATCCACGTCTCGAGCGCCGCCTGGAAGGGCGCCCACAACTGCTGCGACGGCTGCAACAAGGCGCTCAAGGAGGCGATCAAGGGCGTCGAAGGCGTCGAGTCCGAGGACTGCGCCGCCAAGAGCGACAAGTTCACCGTGAAGGGCAACTACAACCCCGCGGACCTGATCAAGGCGATCCACGCCGCCGGCTACCACGCGAAAATCGAAAAGCCGGAGATCATCAAGGAGGCGAAGAAGTAGCCCGACCGGATTTCCCGAAAAGCCCCGCGTCGCAAGGCGCGGGGCTTTTTTTTTCGAGGCCGCAGAGTCTGGCTATTTGGTCTTCTTAAGCTCCGCCGGCTCGACTTTTCAGAGGTCCGCAGAGCGGGCATTTGAATTTGAGCCGCTTCGGCGCGGCAGCCAGATGATCGACCTCCGTGGTCTCTGTGTCTCTGTGGTGACTCCGCTCTTCAGGTAGTCGGAGCGGCGCCCTTGAGGGCGGCGAGGCAGATGGCGTGGGCGGCGGTGTCGGCCCGCTCCTCGAGGAATGCCCCCTCGCGGTTCACCTTGCAGATCCAGGGCTGGACCCCTTGCGGGCCCTTCCCGGAAATCACCGCGACGAACTGCGTGTCGCTGCGCAGCTTGTCGGCGACCTTCCACGCCTCCTGGATCATCGTGCTGTAGCGCGGGACCATCACGGGTTGGGGGGCGCCGGCGGCGGGCTTCCCGACGTAGTCTTCCATCACGGTCTGGCCGAACGCGTTGGCGATCGGTTTCTTTTCGACCTCGACCCAGCCCATGACCTTCTCGGCCACGAGGGCGTCGAGGTCCCGGCCGGCCGGGGGCAGCGGATCCGCCATCAGTCTCCCTTCGCGGCGCCGGCGACGAAGAGCGCCGGAAAGTTCTTTTTCAGCGTCTCCATCACGAGCGTCGCGTCCTTCAGCCGCGCGGCCGGGACCTGGACCACGCCGTCACGGGGCGTGATCGCGACCGTGCCCGCGCGGCGGGCGTCGCGGGCGGGGATGAGCGCGTCGGTCAGGACCCGGATGATCACCTGCGCGCGCCGGCGGGGGCCGCGGTAGATCTCCACCCACTCCTCCGCCGGCGGCGGCGGCGCTGCAGCTTCTTCGGGACTCATTTGGCGGCCTCGCCGATGCAGAAGAGGCTCTTCGCGGTCCGCAGGTAGATCCGCCCCCGCGAGAGCGACGGCGAGGCGTAGCAGTTCTCGCCCACCTCGTTCTTCGCGACGAGCTCGTAGGCCGGCCCCGCCTTCACGACGTAGGTGATGCCGTTGTCGTCCGGGAAGTAGAGCAGCCCGCCCGCCGCGACCGCCGACGCGCTGTGATGGCGGCCGAGCTTCTCCTTCCACATCCGCTTCCCCGTCTTCGCGTCGAAGCAGGTCGCGTTGCCGACGTCCGAGACGATGAAGAAGTTCGCTCCCCAGGCCACGGGCGACGGCACGTAGGAGCAGATGTCCTGCCCCTGGTCCCGCCACGCGATGTGGGTGTTCGTGACGTTGCCCTGGCCGTCGGGCTTGATGCCCAGCACATGCCAGTCGGGGAACCCGCCGGTGATGAAGAAGATCCCCTCGGCGTAGACCATGCTGGCGACGAACTGCTCCGTCGGGCCGTCGATGATCCAGATCTGCTTGCCGGTATCGGGGTCGTACGACGCGACGCACTTGCTGCCGCTCAGCACCATCTGGGGCCGGCCGGCGGCCTCAAAGATCACCGGAGGCACGTAGGAGCGAGTCCGGTTGGGCCGGTCGGTCCGCCACCGCTCCTCGCCGGTCGCCTGATCGAGCGCCACGATGAACGCGACGGCGTCCTGGTCGAGGTTGAAGATGACCATGTCCTTGTACAGCAACGGGGAGCTGCAGAACCCGTGCTTGGAGTGGAACTCGCCGGGGGACTTCGTCCAGAGCAGCTTGCCCTCGAAATCGAAGCAGAAGATCGAGAACCGCGTGTCGTCATGCTGGAAGGCCACCCAGACCCGCTTGCCGTCGGTCACCGGGGTCGAGCTCGCGAAGCTGTTCAGGCCGTGCTTCATCTCCTTGGGCGTCGTGATGACCACCTTCTCCCAGAGGAGGGCGCCGTCCTTCGCGCTCAGGCAGAGGAGCTTCCGGTCGCCGCTGTTTTCGAGGCACGTGGTCACGAAGATCCGGTCGCCCCAGACGACGGGCGACGAGTGGCCTTTGCCGGGGAGCGGGATCTTCCAGAGGACGTTCTCCGCGGCGCTCCACTTGACCGGAAAGCCGGTCTCCAGCGACGTGCCGTCGCGCCTCGGACCGCGCCAGCCGGACCACTCTTCGGGGCCGGCCTGGGCCAGCGTCCCGAGCGCCAGGAGAAGGACAAAGACTCTCATGCTCATGCGTGAAGCTCTCCCCTACGGACCTATTACACCCGGGAGGGAGGGAGAGAGTCAACTGACGCAATCAGTCCGGTCGAACGCAAACGGTTGACACTTTTTGGCAAGCGGCGCCCGCTGCGGGGAGCGCGACGTGGCACGGGGCTTGCACTGCAGTCAATATGGAATCGCCGAGGGACCCCCGCGCCGTGCTGCACCGGTGGTTCGTGCAGTACAACCCCTGCTATTTCGCCAGCGCCCTCTGCATGCTGGCGGGCGTCTTCCTGCTGGCCCACGAGCTGCCGCCCGACTCGTTCCGCTCGAAACTGGGCGTCGCCGCGAGCGCCGAAGCCTATCAACTGCTCCTGATGGGCGGCGCGGCGCTGCTCCTCCGTGCCGGGCTCAAACGGCCCGCCGCGATCCTCGGGATCACCGCGTTCATCTTCATCCTCGACGTCGCCATGAACGGCGAGCGGCTGATGTCCTTCATGGGCGTCATGAGCCTCGAGCCGGGGATGCGGGCCCGGCGCGCCATTCCCGCCAGCGTCGTCTTCGCGATCCTGGGGCCGCTCAAGCTCTGGCTCCTCGCCCGCATCTTCCAGCTGAAGAACGCGCGCGGCGCGCTCGCCGTCGCGGGCGGCGTCGTCGCCGCGCTGCCGCTCCTGCCCTACGCGGTCGAGCTCGAAAGCACCGCCGTCTCGGTCCGGAACGGGATCTACCTCGCGATTTCGTGGGCGGCCGCCCCGGTCCTCGCCTGGGCCTTCACGCCGGGGGCCCGGCGATGGACCTCGGGCTGGACCGAGCACGAGCCCGATCCGTGGCTCACTCGGCGCATCGTCCTCGTCTCGCCGTTCCTCCTCATCGGCCTCTTCGCGGCCCACGTCGTCGGCTGGAGCTCGCTCTCCGACCTCGCGCTCTCCCCCGCGCTCGCCGCTCCGTACGTGCTTGCGGCGACCTGCGCCCTCGTGGTCCGGCTCGCTCCGAGCACGCCCCGCGCGGCGGAGCTCGCGGGCTGGATCGGCACGGGCCTGACGCTCCTCGCGGCCGCGACGGCGCCCTCCGAGACGGGTTACTGGCCGATCGGCGCGACCGCGATGGCGGTCGGCATCGCGCTGGTGATCGTGCTCGAAACGACTGGCGTGCGGCTCTTCCTTCCGGCGACGGTGTGCCTCTTCGGCGGCGTCTACCTGTTCACCGCCGGGCCCGTCGTCCCGGGTCCCGTGTGGCCGGCGGGGATCGCCCTCGCGCTCCTCGCGGGCGCGATCCGGCAGCGCGATTTCCGCTGCCTCTTCGCGTCCGCGCTGTCGGCCGGCCTGACGATCGCGCTTCTTCGCCCGATCCCGGCCCTCGTCGCCTACGGCGGCCTCGTCGCGGGCCTCTGGCTGGCGGTGACGACCTGGGTGCTCTTCCCCGCCCTCCGCCGCTGGGTGCCGTTCGCGGCGACCGTCGCCGTCCTCGCGCTCGGCGGAGCCATGACGTGGGACGGCGTGCCGGGATCGTCGATCGGATTCGGCGCGCTCGCGGTGAGTTCGATCGGCGCCGGGTTCGTGCTCCGACGCCTGGAGTTCCAGGGAGCGGGTCTCGCGTCGGGCACGGTCCTGGCGGCGCTGAAGTACGATTCGTGGATTCCGCACACGGCCGGAGGCTGGGGCGCCGCGCTGGTCGCCGCCGGATTTCTGCTCCTCACCGGCGGCGTCGCGCTGAACCTTCTGTTGGCGCGCGGCCGCTCAGTCGTCCGAGGGCTTGGGACCGCCGGCGCCCCAGAACCCGGCCCCGCGGGGAACGAGGGGGCCGACCGCGTCGGATGACGCGAACCCGCCCCAGTCGAGCCGCCCGCGGCGCGTCTCGCGCGGATCGAGTCCCGCCTCCGCCGTGTAGTAGATGGCCCGGCCGCCCGCTTTCCCCTCCATGACGAAGCCCGCGTTCACGTGGAACCCGGCGGCGGCGCCGTCGGCGTCCTTGTCCCGGATCCGGCCGTACGTGAACTCCACGTCCTCGACCTGGGGGAAGACGATCGCCACCTTCGCGAGCTCCGGCAGCGCGAAGAAGCGCGCAAGCACGCTGCCCCGCGGATAGCGCTCGATCGACGCAAGCTGCTTGAACGGCGCCTCGAACTTCACGATCAGCCCGACATAGACTTCACGCACGACGTTCTTCGACGACCGCACCCAGAAGAAGAGGTCGTGGCGGTCGCCCGCCGCGCTGGTCCACGCCGCCGGCTGGGCGGCGAACCGGACGAACTTCGACCGCTCGTGCGGCTCGAAGATCTCGATCAGGCGGAAGCCCTGGCGCGAGAGCGCGTCCGACACGCGGCTCCACGGACGGGCGAGGCAGCCGACGCGGAGCGCGTGGTACGCGCGCCAGACCAGCTTCTCGGGATCGCGCTCCTCGAGGGCGGACGAGATGCCCTGCCGAATGGTCCCGGTGTCCTCTTCCGCGTAAGCGATCGCCCGCTCGCTCCCTTCGAGCGCGTCGGGGATCGTGGCGCCCGAGAGAGAGAGCCGGAACGCGCCTTCCTCGCGGCGCAGCGGATTCGAATGGCCCAGCAACCGGATCAGCTCGGCAGGATCCTCCGGGACCTCGGGCGCCGTTGCACAGCCGAGGACCAGCAGGAGAAATGCGGACCTCACCCTAACGAGACGGGCGGGCTACTTCGAGAATTGCAGCGCGCTCACCTTTGCGCCGACCTTGGTGAGCTCCGAGTCCATCTCGAGCGGCTGGGGGACGTCGACCACGAACGACCGCGACTCGCCGGGCTTGAGCGGCGCGCGATGGTCGCCGGGCTGGTCGCTGTTCACGAGCACGGGATAGGTCTTGCTGAACGACGCCCGAGCCTTGCCGTCCTCGAACACCGGCTTGCCGTCGTCGTCGAGGAAGAAAACCGTGAGCTCCACCTCGTCGAGCGCCCGGTCGCCGCCGTTCTTGATCTTGCCGGAGATCCGCGCGATCTCGCTCTTCGCATTTCCCCGCTGGAGATCGGACACCTCGAGTTTGGCCTTGTACGCCTCCTGGTCCTTCTTCGCCGCCGGATCGGCGAACCGGACGAGGCGGAACCCGATGAACGGGCCGTCGGTCAGCCACCACATGCTGCGGGGGCGATTGGGGTCCCGCTCGTACCACGTCGGGAGGATCTCCTGCCGCGCGGCGAACCGCAGTTCGGCTCCCGGCGTGTTCCACGCGCCGCCGCGGAGGACCGGACGGTAGTCGGGCGGCGTGTGAGACTCCAGCGCGTACTCCCACACGTTGCCCATCAGGTCGCACAAGCCGAACGCGTTGGGCTTCTTCGTGCCGGTGAGATGGGTCTTCTTTTCCGCGTTGTCCTTATACCAGGCGACCTCGTCCGCCTTGTCGGGTCCGGCGGCAGTCGAGCCCGCCCGCGCGGCGTACTCCAGCTCCGCTTCCGTCGGCAGCCGGAATCGCTGGCCCATCAGCGCCGAGACCCACTCGCTGTAGCCCATCGCGCCGTGCCACCGCATCCCGACCGCGGGATGGGCGCCGACGCCCATCGTTCCGTGAGGAGGCTCGTAAGGAGGCGACGGACGGGTGACGCCGTCGAGCTTCACGGCCTTCCGATTTTCGAAGTACTTCACGAAGCATTCCCAGGTCACTTCGGTCTTGCTCATCCAGAACGGCCGGAGCTCGACCTCGTGGACGGCCATCTCGTCGGGCTTCCGCCCCGGCTCGTCCGCCGGGCTGCCCAGCTTCGCCTTGCCGCCGGGAACGTAGACCATCTCGAACTTGAGATCGGTCCCGGGAATGGTCATCGTCTCGCTGGGCGGGTTTTGCGGCGATGGCAGAGCGAGAGCCAGGAGGCTCGCCGCCAGGATCGGACCCATCTGATCTAGTACTCGCGGTCTTTCTTGATGCCCGGCTCCGGCACCGGATACTTGCCCTTCTCGTCGGCCTTCACCGGCGGCGCGCTCTCGGGCGTGGTCATCTCGTCGATCCCGACGCCGAACTCGTGCTTCGAGTTGAGGATCTGGTCGTAGGTGATGATCTGGCCCGTGTGGGCGGACATGCGGCCCATCGAGGTCACGAGGCTGGCCTTCACGCCGCGCTCGACCTCGTTGTACGGCTTGTTGTCGCGGATGGCGTCGAGCAGGTCCTGCCACTCCACCCGGTACGGATTGGGCTCGGGCTGGGGGAACGCCCAGATCAGGTTCTTGTTGTCCATCGCCTGATCCTTGAAGGTCCGCACCTCGCCGGGCGTGTGGCCCTTCGAGGAGACGACCGCCGAGCCCTTCGTGCCGTGGACGCCGCTGAAGAACTTGCTGGGGCAGCCGTTCAGGTGGCGGCCGTAATAGTGGAACTTCGTGCCGTCCTCGAACGAGTACTCGACCGTGTAGTTGTCGAAGTTCTGGTCGATGAAGTCGCCGCGGTAGTGGCGGCCGCCGAACGCTTCGGCCTTCACGGGCCACGCATCCTTCATCCAGCAGCACTCGTCGATCTGGTGGATGTAGAAGTCGCTGAAGAGGCCGCCGCTCGCCCACAGGAAGCTGTGGAACCGCTTGATCTGCCACACCAGCTCGCTCTTGTCGCCGGGACCGCGCGGCTCGGTGAACGCCGACCCGACCGGAGGATGGATCCGGTACGCGCGCATCGAGGTGATGTCGCCGATCTCGCCGCCCTTGATCCGATCGAACAGCGCCTGGCGGCCCTTGCAGTGGCGGACCATGAGGCCGACGCCGACCTTGATGTTCTTCTTCTTCGCCTCTTCGTTCAGCTCCAGCATCTTTTTGCTGCTGACGCCGTCGACCGTGACCGGCTTCTCCATGAAGACGTTCACGCCCTTGTCGATCGCGTACTTGAACATGATCGGGCGGAAGCCGCACGGCGTCGTGAGGATGACGACGTCGCCTTTGCCCAGGAGGTCGATCGCCTTCTTGTAGGCGTCGAAGCCGATGAACTTGTTCTCGTCGGGGACCTTGACCTTGTCCTTGAAGCTCTTGTCGTTGGCGAGGTTGTTGAAGCTGTTGTTCAGGCGGGTCTGGAGGACGTCGGCCATGGCGACCAGCTTGACGTCGCCGCCGTGGGTCGCGAGCGCGTCGCCCGCCGCGCCCGTGCCGCGGCCGCCGCATCCGACGAGCGCCACCTGGACCGTGTCGCCGCCGGCCGCGTGGACGGACGGGATGGCCGACGCCGTCAGGGCCGAGGCCGCGACGGTGGAGGTGGTCTTCAGGAAGTCGCGGCGAGACACGAAGGTCTTGGATTCGCTCATGGATTCCTCACAAAAGTGACCCCGCTAAGGAAGATAAGCCTACGAACTATTGGCAGTTTCGTCCAGCGACGGGAATTAATACGCCCCAGGCGGGACCCCGCCGCGCAAAATCGCCCTGCCGGGGACTAGAATGGACGGCTAGAATGTTATGTACGGTATGACCGACGAGGGGTATTTCGACACCGCGGCCACTGCTCCGCCCTTCCCGGAGGCGCTGCGGCGGTTCGAGGAGGTCAGCCTCCGACAGTTCGGGAACCCCTCCTCCTCCCACGGCGCCGGACAGCAGGCGCGCGAGACCCTCGAGACCGCCCGGAAGGCGTTCCTCGCCCGCGTCGGATTCGCCGACGGAACGCTCGTCCTCACCTCGGGCGCCACCGAAGCGAACAACCTCATCCTCCAGACGGCGCTCCGGAAAGGGCGACCGCTGATCGCGGCCGACGCCCATCCGTCGGTCTGGTTCGCCCGGGACGGCTCGGACGTCGTCGAGACCGGTCCCGACGGCCGGATCTCCCCCGAGAAGCTCGCGGCGGCCATTTCCAGGAAGACGTCGCTCGTCAGCATCGTCCACGCCAACAACGAGACCGGCGTGGTCCAGGACGTGAAGGCGCTGGGCGACCTCTGCGCGAAGAAAGGCGTTCCGCTCCACGTCGACGGCGTCCAGGCGCTCGGCCGGCTGCCCGTGACGTTGTCGGAGCTGCCGTTCGCGTTCTATACCTTCTCGGCCCACAAGTTCGGCGGTCCGCGCGGCGTCGGGGGCGTCCTCGCCCGCAGCAGCGCGCTGACGCCCCAGATCCTCGGCGGCGGCCAGGAGAAAGGCGCGCGCGGCGGGACGGAGAACGTCGCGGGCCTCGCGGCGGCGCTCGTTGCGCTCGACCTCAGCACCCGATCGCTCGAGACCGAAGTGCCGCGGCTGCGGAAGCTGGCCGCGGCGATCGCCGACGAGATCAAGTCCGTCGTTCCCGACGTGCTCCTCAACTCGACCGCGACCGGCGTTCCGGGCCTCGTCTCGTTCTCGTTCCCGAAGCTGCTCGGGGAGGAGGTCGTGGTCGAGCTCAGCCTGCGCGGCTTCTTCGTGTCGGCGGGCTCGGCGTGCGGATCGGGCAGGATGGAGCCGTCGCGCCCCGTGATGGCGATGGGCCGGACGCGCGAGCAGGCGCTCGGCACGGTGCGCATCTCGATGGGCCGCCACACCACCGAAGAGTCCGTCCGGCGCCTCGCCGTCGCGCTGCGGCAGGTCGTCGAGAAGCAGAAGGCGCTCGCCTGATGGAGATCCAGAACGTCGGGTTCCTGGCCAAGACGCTCGCGCTGGCGTCGCCGACGCCGACGGATCTCCAGAACGCCTATCGGGGCCTCTCCGCCCGCGGGTCGGTCGCGATCACCTGCTCGCCCGCGGAGATCGAGGCGACGCTCCTCGCCGCCGAACGCGCCGGCTTCTTCGGGCTCCGGATCGACGGCGACCGCATCACGGCCCACAAGGGCAAGGAAGGGCCGTGCTACGACACCGGCCGCTCTGCCCGCTACCTCGGCTCCGCGGCCGCGGTGCTCGACGACGACCATCATCTCCTCTCCGGCACGCTGCGCGTGTGCGAAAAAACCGCCCGGCTCTATGCGTCCGACGCGTACCAGGGGCGCCTCGAGGTGTCGGAGCCCGACGGCGCGCTGCTCGCGCGGCTCGAAAAGGATCCCGCGCCGTTCGATTGCGACACGTTCGCGGAGGATGCGAAGAAGCTCGCGTCGACGCTGACGTTCTCGCCGGCCGCCGGTGAAACGGTCGCGGTCTACTATCCGGGTCCGTTCAAGCTGCTCGTCCTGTCAGACGGCGCGATGGTCCGACGCGGCCGCGTCGTCCGTCTTCCGGCCGGCCAGGCGCGCGAGCTGGAGCGGCGCGACGGCGCGCAGCTTCGTGCGGGAGAGGCGCCGGCGCCCCAAAATTTCGGCGCGCTCCACCGCGCCGAGGGCGCGGCCTGCCTGATGGGCGACCTCGGCCCTGCGCGCGAGCCAACGAACGCGGACCTCGACGCCCTCGACGAACTCCCCGACGCGATGAAGCGCCGCCTTCAGGCGATCCTGTCGCGCGGCGAAGAGTACTTCATCCTCACGGGCAGCGACCCCGCCCAGAAGGACGGCTGCTGTCCCAGCAACGACGTCGGGATCGCGAATCGGCTCGTCGAGGACGGCATCCTCGACTCGCGCGGCGAGCTCACGAACTCCGAATGCCCGGTCACGCTCTACGCGTTCGCGTCGGAGATCCGCTCCGGCGCCGGCAAGCCGGCCTTCGTGCGGAACGACGCGCTCCGGACCGCCGTCCGGAACCGCCTGGAATCCGGTCCGCGCTGGAGCCGGAAGGCCGCCCTTCGCCTGGCCTTCGTCGCCGTCCTGGCCGCGGCCGTCGCGATTCTGGGCTGGGCCCTCTTCCGCCAAGTTCGGGGCGGGCCGTAACACCCGCGGGTTCCCCGCATCTCCAGACTCATGCGACCCATTCAATTGTTTGTTCTCATTGCACTTTTGAATGAAAAGTGCTACGGATAGGGCCCATAAACACGCCCATTATGGGGCGTGGGCGAGGCACCGGGGAGGATCGGTTTGATGCGTTGGGTTGCGCTGTGGGCGCTCGCCGTTCCTTCCCTGCTCCGCGCCGCGCCCGCCTTCCAGGCGCCCTCCGCGCCGACGATCTTCGAGCCGATCGCCGACGGCTTCATCGCCAATCCCGCGGACTTCCACATGGAGGTCAACGGCTACTCCGATCCGGACGGCAACCCCCATGCCTCGACGGACTGGGAAATCTGGAAGACGTCGATCTCCCAGCGCATCTGGTCCGCCCTCGGCGCAACTGGCCCGTTCGACTACGTCCACATCCATCTCGCGGACGGCATCTTCGAGAACTCGTACGCCGGCCGAACGGAGCTCGAGTTCAGCACCGACTATCTCCTTAAAGTAAGGTTCCGCGATTCGACCGGCGAGACGGGCCCGTACGCGCAGCGGACGTTCAAGACCAGCGCGGCCGGACCCCCGGGCGTCCCGGGACCGAATCCCTGGGTCATCAAGCAGGCCGGCTACGTCGTGGAAGTCGTCGCGAGCGGCTTTCAGCTCCCCGTCAACATCGCCTTCCTGCCGAACCCCGGCTCGCAGCCCACCGATCCGCTCTTCTACGTGACCGAGCTCTACGGAACGATCAAGCTCGTCCGCCGGAACGGCGCCGTCAGCGTCTACGCGTCGAACCTGCTCAATTTCAATCCGACCGGCGCGTTCCCCGGGTCCGGCGAACAGGGACTGACGGGCATCGTGGTCGAGCCTGCCAGCGGCGACGTCATCGCCTCCCTTCTCTATGAAGACACGGCCGACGCCACGCGGCCCCACTACCCGAAGATCCTCCGGTTCCATTCGAACGACGGCGGCCTGACCGCGGCCACCCAGACGACAATCCTCGACATGTTCGGCGAGACGCAGGGCCAGTCGCACCAGATCTCCAACCTCTCGTTCAGCCCCGACGGCAAGCTCTTCGTCCACATGGGCGACGGATTCGACACCTCGAAAGGACAGGACATCAACTCGTTCCGCGGCAAGGTTCTCCGGATGAACCTCGACGGTTCCGCGCCGTCGGACAACCCGTTCTACAACAACACGAACGGCATCACTGCGACGGACTACATCTACGCCCTGGGCCTGCGCAATCCGTTCGGCGGCGGCTGGCGCGCCGCGGACGGCTCGCACTGGGAAGTCGAGAACGGCCCGACCGTCGACCGCTTCGCGAAGATCGTCGCGGGCCGGAACTTCCTCTACGACGGCACCGACGCGAGCATGTCCAAGTTCGCCACGTACAACTGGCCCTCGGCCCACGGGCCGGTCAACCTCGTGTTCATCCAGCCGTCCACCTTCTCGGGCAGCGGCTTCCCGTTCGAGAAGATGGACCACTGCTTCGCGACCGAGTCGGGCCCCACGTACGCGACCGGCCCCCAGTCGGCCGGCAAGCGCATCGTCGAGTTCACCGTCGACAACTCCGGCGCGCTCACGAGCGGACCCGCCACGCTGATCGAGTACAACGGCACCGGCAAGGCCAGCGCGGTCGGCCTCGCCGCGGGCCCCGACGGCCTGTACTTCACGGACCTCTACAAGGACCAGAACTACACCACGCCGATCGACGCGGGCGCGCAGATCCTCCGGGTCCGCTACGCGGCGACGCCCCCGACGGCCGCCCCCGTGATCTCGCCGAACGGCGGCTCGTTCGGCGGTCCCGTCACGGTCGGCATGACCAGCGCCACGTCGGGCGCGTCCATCCGCTACACCATCGACGGCTCGACCCCGACACCGAACAACGGCACGTTCTACACCGGCCCGTTCACCCTCTCCGTCAGCGCGACGGTCCAGGCGATCTCCTACATGAACGGCGCCCAGAACAGCATGCCCGTGCCGGCGACGTTCACCATCGCCGGGAGCGGACCGGGGATGGGCCTCGAAGGCGACTACTTCTCCGACCAGCTCACCAGCTTCGCGTTCACCCGGACCGATCCGACCGTCAACTTCGACTGGGGCGACTTCGGCCCCGATCCGCTGGTCGGCGTCGACGGCTTCTCGGCCCGCTGGACCGGCAAGGTCATGCCGGAGTTCAGCCAGACCTACACGTTCACGACCGCGTCGGACGACGGCGTGCGGCTCTGGGTCAACGGCGTCCAGATCATCAACGACTGGAACAACCACGGCACCACACTCAACTCGGGCACGATCGCGCTCGTCGGCGGCCAGAAATACGACATCAAGCTGGAGTACTTCGAGGGCGGCGGAGGCGCCGTCATGAAGCTCATGTGGTCCAGCCCCAGCCAGCCCCAGCAAATCATCCCCCAGAACCGGCTCTTCCTCCCGACGAGCGGACCGACCCCGGTCGCGACGCCGACGATCACGCCCAACGGCGGAAACTTCACCGGATCGGTCTCGGTGTCCCTCGCCACGGCGACCGCCGGCGCGACGATCCGCTACACCACCGACGGAACGAACCCCACCCCGAGCGTGGGCGCGATCTACGGCGGACCCTTCAGCCTCACGACCAGCGCGACCGTCAAGGCAATCGCGTATCTGGCGGGCATGCCCGACAGCGCCGTCGCCGTCGCGACGTTCACGTCCGGGCCGGCCGTCGTCGCGACGCCGACCATCAGCCCCAACGGCGGGACGTTCAGCGGCCCCGTCACGGTGACGCTCTCGACCACCACCGCCGGCGCGTCGATGCGGTACACCACGGACGGATCGACGCCCAGCTCGAGCGCCGGCACCCTGTATGGCGGAGCGTTCGCGGTCTCGACGAGCGCGACCGTGAAGGCGATCGCCTTCAACGCCGGCATGGCCGACAGCGCGGTCGCCTCCGCGGCGTTCTCGATCAATCCCGCGGGCGCAGGGACCGGCCTCCAGGGCGAGTACTACGACAATGATGATTTCACGCTCTTCAAGTTCACGCGCGTCGATCCGACCGTCGACTTCGACTGGGGCGCCGGCTCGCCCGACCCGTCGATCGGGCCCGATCTCTTCTCCGTCCGCTGGACCGGCAAAGTGCAGCCGCAGTACAGCGAGACGTACACCTTCACGACCGCGTCCGACGACGGCGTGCGCCTCTGGGTCAACGGCGTCCAGCTCGTCAACAACTGGACCTGGCACGGCACGACCCTGAACAGCGGGACCATCGCGCTCGTGGGCGGCCAGCAGTACGACATCAAGATGGAGTACTTCGAAGGCGGCGGCGGCGCCGTCGCGAAGCTCTTCTGGTCCAGCCCCAGCCAGCCCCAGCAGATCATCCCCCAGAACCGGCTCTTCCCGCCGGGCAGCGCCCCGGCGGCCGTCGCCACTCCCACGATCAGCCCGAACGGCGGCAGCTTCACCGGCTCGGTCTCGGTCACGCTCGCGACAACCACGGGCGGAGCGACGATTCGCTACACGACCGACGGCTCGACGCCCTCCTCGAGCGTGGGCACCGTCTACGCCGGACCGTTCAGCCTCACGACGAACGCTACCGTGAAAGCGATCGCGGTTGCCGCGGGCTTGACCGACAGCGCCGTCGCGACGGCGTCGTTCACCGTCTCCCCGGCCGTCGTCGCGACGCCGACCATCAGCCCCAACGGCGGCAGCTTCACCGGCTCGGTTTCGGTGACGCTCGCGACGACCACGGGTGGCGCGACGATCCGCTACACCACCGACGGCTCGACGCCATCGTCGAGCGTGGGCACCGTCTATGCCGGCGCCTTCACCCTCACCACCAACACGACCGTGAAGGCGATCGCCTATGCCGCGGGCATGACGGATAGTGGACTCGCGACGGCGTCGTTCACCGTCGGTCCCGCAGTCGCCGCGACCCCCACGATCAGCCCGAACGGCGGCAGCTTTACCGGCTCGGTCTCGGTGGCGCTCTCCACGACCACCGCCGGCGCGAGCATCCGGTACACGACCAACGGCACGACGCCGTCCTCGAGCGTGGGTACGCTCTATGCGGGCCCGTTCAGCCTCTCGACGAACGCGACCGTCAAGGCGATCGCGTACGCGGCGGGAATGACCGACAGCACCGTCGCGAGCGCCGTCTTCACGGTGACGCCCGCGGTGGTCGCGACGCCGACGATCACGCCGAACGGCGGAAGCTTCACGAGCCCGGTCTCGGTCACGCTGGCGACGGCGACCGCCGGCGCGTCCCTCCGCTACACCACCGACGGCACGACGCCGTCGTCGATCGCCGGCACCGCCTACGCCGGTCCGTTCACGCTGAACGCGAGCGCCACGGTCAAAGCGATCGCCTATAACGCCGGCATGACCGACAGCGCAGTCGCGAGCGCGGTCTTCACGATCGGGCCCGCCGGAACGGGCACCGGCCTCCAAGGCGACTACTACGACAACGACGACTTCACGATCTTCAAGCTCACCCGCATCGATCCGACCGTCGACTTCAACTGGGGCAACGGCTCGCCCGATCCCTCCATCGGGCCCGACCTCTTCTCCGTCCGCTGGACCGGGAAGGTCATGCCGCAGTACACGGAGACCTACACGTTCACGACGACGTCCGACGACGGCGTGCGCCTCTGGGTCAACGGCGTCCAGGTGATCAACAACTGGACCTCGCACGGCTCAAAGAGCGACAGCGGCACCATCGCGCTGGTCGCCGGCCAGCAGTACGACATCAAGCTGGAGTATTTCGAGGGCGGCGGCGGCGCGGTCATCCGGCTCTTCTGGTCCAGCCCCAGCCAGGCCCAGCAGATCATCCCCCAGAGCCGGCTCTTCCCGCCGGGCGGCGGACCTCCGGTCGTCGCCTCGCCGACGATCACGCCGAACGGCGGCAGCTTCACGGGATCGGTCTCCGTCACGCTCGCGACCACCACCGGCGGCGCGACCATCCGGTACACGACCGACGGCACGACCCCGACCTCGAGCGCGGGGACGATCTACACCGCGCCCTTCTCGCTGACGACGGGCGCCACCGTCCGGGCGATCGCCTATGCCGCAGGCATGACCGACAGCGCGGTTTCCACCGCGACCTTCGTCGTTGGTCCCGCCGTGACGGCGACGCCGACCATTTCGCCCAATGGCGGCAGCTTCACGGGATCGGTCTCCGTCACACTCGCGACCACCACCGGCGGTGCGACCATCCGGTACACGACGAACGGCTCCACGCCCACGTCGAGCGTCGGGACGATCTACGCCGGGCCGTTCAGCCTCACGACGAGCGCGACCGTGAAGGCGATCGCCTATGCCGCCGGCATGAACGACAGCAGCGTCGCAAGCGCGGCCTTCACCGTGACGCCCCCCGTGGTCGCAACGCCGACGATTACCCCGAACGGCGCCACCTCCACGAGCCCCGTTTCCGTCACGCTGGCGACGGCGACGGCCGGCGCCACGATCCGCTACACCACGGACGGCTCGACGCCCACGTCGAGCGTCGGCACGATCTATGCGGGTCCGTTCACGCTGAGCACCAGCGCCACGGTCAAAGCGATGGCGTATAACGCCGGCATGACCGACAGCGCGGTGGCGAGCGCGGTCTTCACGATCGGACCCGCCGGAACGGGCACCGGCCTGAAGGGCGAGTATTACGACAACGAGGACTTCACCAATTTCAAGTTCACCCGGATCGACCCGACCGTCGACTTCAACTGGGGCGCCGGCTCGCCCGATCCGTCCATCGGGCCCGACCTCTTCTCCGTCCGCTGGACCGGGAAGGTCATGCCGCAGTACACCGAGACCTACACGTTCACGACCTCGTCCGACGACGGCGTGCGCCTCTGGGTCAACGGCGTCCAGGTGGTCAACAACTGGACCTGGCACGGCACGACCCTGAACAGCGGCACCATCGCGCTCGTCGGCGGCCAACAATACGACCTCAAGCTGGAGTATTTCGAAGGCGGCCAGGGCGCCGTCATCCGCCTCTTCTGGTCCAGCCCCAGCCAGCCGCAGCAGATCATCCCGCAAAGCCGGCTCTACCCGCCCGCCGCGCCGAAGTTCTCCCTCTTCGGCACCGTCCAGGAGCTGATCGACGCCGCCGCGCCCGGCGACACCGTCCAGCTGGAAGCGATGCGCTACTTCGTCCCCGAAGGCGTGGTCCTCAAGTCCGGCGTGTCGCTCCGGGGCGTCTCGCCGCGCGAGACGATCCTCGACGGCCAGGGCGCCGCGGTCGTCCTGAGCCTGCTCGGCTCCGGGACGGTCGAACGGCTCGCCGTCACCGGCGGCGTCACGGGCATCGAAGGCACCGGCGTGCTCCGGAATGTCGTCGTCGCGCGGAACTCCGGAACCGGCATCGTGGCCGGGTCCGTCGACGGCGCGAACCTCACCGTCGCGGACAACGGCGGCGCCGCGATTTCCGTCTCTGCGGCCGGCGTCTTCCGAAACCTGATCGTGTCCGGCGCGATCGCGGGTCCCGCGACCGTCACGTACAGCACGGTGAACGGCACGGTGGCGTTCCTCGATCCGGCCGCGCTCGACTACCGCGAAGCGGCCGGCGCGTCGAGCGTCGACGCCGGCGATCCCGCCGACGCGTTCGACCTCGAGCCGTCTCCCAACGGCGGGCGGATCAACCAGGGCGCGTTCGGCAATACGGCCGACGCGACGCCGACCCAGGTGCCGGGGAAGCCTTCCGGCGGCGGCGGTTCCACCGGCTGCGGCCTCCTGGGCCTCGAGGTGCTCCTCCTCCTGGCCTTCGCCCGGCGGCGCTGAGGGTATAATTCCCTTCGTGAGCCTGAAAGCCCTCTGGGCCTTTGCCTTCCTTGCGGCGGCGTCGATGGGCGCCCGTCCGCCGCTCAAGCTGCACGGCCTGTTCGGCGACGGCATGGTGTTGCAGCGCGACATCGCGTGTCCGGTCTGGGGCACGGCGGCGCCGGGCGAGGCGGTGACGGTCGAGATCCTCGGCCGGACGAAGACGACGCAGGCCGGCGCGGACGGCCGATGGTCGGTGAAGCTCGACCCCCTTTCCGCCGGCGGCCCCCATGAGCTGAAGGTGAACGATCTCACGGTGCGCGACGTGCTCGTGGGCGACGTCTGGCTCGCGGCGGGCGCGTCGAACATGGAGATGCCGGTGAAGGCGGCGCAGATCGCGAAGACGGAGCCCGACGAAGGTCCGGTCGCGATGGTGCGGTTCTTCGTGGTGCCGCGCCGCGAGGAGGAGGAGCCGCAGAAGGACGTCGTGGGGTCGTGGAAGTCGAACCGGTCGGATGCGGTGGCCGACGTCTCGGCGCTGGCCTACTACTTCGCGCGCGACCTGCAGCGGCGGATCAAGGTGCCGGTGGGGTTCATCCAGGCGGCGGCGGCGGAGTCGGTGATCGACGCGTGGATCGGCAAGCACGCGCTCGGGTCGACGCCGGGAATGCGCCGCGCGACGGTCCTCCACGGGATGCAGAAGGCGAACTACGACATCATGGTCGGCAGGTATCTGGGGAGCCTGAAGGCGGCGGAGGACGCGAAGGCAAAGGGCCAGCCGATTCCGCCGATCCTGCCCAAGCCGATGAAGCCCGACGGCACGTCGGCGCTCTACAACGGGATGATTGCGCCGCTGGTGTCGTTTGCGCTCAAGGGGGCGATCTGGTCGCAGGGCGAGGCGGAGTCGTGGCGCGCGCCGCAGTACGAGAGCCTCCTTCCGGGGCTGATCCAGAGTTGGCGGTCCGACTGGGGCCAAGGCGAGTTCGCGTTCGGCTTCCTGCAGCTGCCGAACCTGGGGACGCGTCGGGACGAGCCGGAGGAAACGGCCCTGCCGAGGTTCCGCGACGCGCAGTTCTCGGCGCTCCGGGTGTCGGGGACCGGGATGGCGGTATCGATCGACCTGGGCCAGGGCACGGAGGTGGTGTTCCGCAACAAGGAGGCGGCGGGCCGCCGTCTCGCGCAATGGGCGGAAGGCAAGGTGTACGGCAAGTCGGACCTGGTGACGTCGGGCCCGACGTTCGACAACATGAAGATCGAGGCGAGCCGGGTGAGGATCACGTTCAAGAACATCGGGAGCGGCCTGAAGTCCAACGGCGACAAGCTGGTGGGTTTCCAGATGGCGAGCGACTTCCGCCGGTTCTACTGGGCGAACGCGACCATCGAGGGCAACTCGGTCGTGGTGTCGTGCGAAGACGTCAAATGGCCCGCAGCGGTGCGCTACGCCTTTGCCGACAACCCGGAGTGCAACCTCACCAACAGCGAGGGCCTGCCCGCCGTCCCCTTCCGCACCGACAGCTGGTAGGAGTCATTTCGACTCCTGCCGGGTGACGATGGGAACGTAGCCCGCTTCCATCCCGAGAGGCGGAGTCACGATGAGCGCGGGATCGAGCTCCGCCAGCTTCCCGACCGTCGGCGGCGGCAGATAGTCGCGCTCCTTCGTCCAGCTCTGGTGGATCTTCTCCACGCGGGACTGGAGGGCGTCGCGCTCCGAGTCGGTCAGGCCCGCATTGAGCAGGGCCGGCTGATCCGCGAAACGATACCAGGAATAGGTCACCACGCTGCCGTCGCCCAGCCGGGCCTGGAAAGGTCCCGCGGCGGGGCCGGGTTTTTTCCAGCAGCTGTCCGTCTCCTCGGGCGTGACGTAGGGCTTGGAGCTTTCCTTGGAGCGATCGAAGGTCACCTTCTGCAGGCCCGTCTCGGCCGGCACTTCCGCAGCGGCCACGGGAATCCACTGGTCCTTCTGACCGGATTTGTCCTTCCCCAGGCGGTAATACTCCGGCAGCGTCGCCAGCGTGTCCGTGTTGCCGGAGACTTCGGAGTTCCAGCGGTAGCCGAACGTGGTCGGATCGAGCGCCACGGGAGTCGCGAAGGCATTCCAGACGAGCGGCGCCCGCTGCTCCTTCGGAGTCGCGTCCGCATAGATCCGCCAGGTCGCGCCGCCCTTGCCGGTGAACGGGTGGACGACGGACTCGCCCGCGTCGACGGCGCCGCTCGCCGGCGCGCCGCCCTCAAACCAGGCCTTCGCGGCGTCCCAGAGGGCCTTCTTGCGGTAGGACGTGATGCGATGGACCAGCACGGAGGTGCCGTCGGCTCCCCGCGGAAAACGCGTGGGCGCGATGCGCGCGAAGGATCCCGACTGGACGGCGGGGATGTACTGCGTTTCCATCTGCAGCGCCCGGTTGGGATTCGAGGGACGGCTGTCCAGGAGCATCCCGGCGAGGCGGGGCTCCGCGACGGTCGCGTGCGACCAGAAGTGGGGCGTGAAGAAGGCGACGGGACCCTTGAAGGTCCCGGTGTTGAGAAAGAGCGTCCAGGAGTGCTCTCCCGTCGGGATGTCCTTTCCCTCCGTCGTCGGCTTGGCGGGAGAGAGCGGCAGGGGAAGATAGCCGTACCCGAAGAGCTCGCCGCAAGTGCCCTGTTTCAGGTTCAACCCGTCGGGGGGCCAAAGCAGCCAGGGGCTGAGCTGCGCGATGCCGTACTTTCCGGAGGGCTTCTTCCAGTCCCGCCCCTTCCCCGCCCCCGGCCCGTTGGCCCATTCCACGAAGTTCGGCGCCACTCCGCCCATGATGAACTTCGGGGTCTCGGTCGCGAACCGCGTGTCGCGCCACCAGCCCAGGCCGCCCTCGACGTCCGAGTAGAGCTTCTCGGGAGCCGGGCCGTCGTACTGCGCGAACATCCAGGTCCCGAAGAGACCGGACTGGAAGCGGCTGCCCGGATAAGTCTTGAGCAGCGGCCAGGCAGCGACGTACATCGAGAAGCCGGCATTGAACGACTCCGGAACCTTCTCGTTCGGCACGATCAGGTAGCCCGCCATCTCGCCGCTCTGGACCGGACGCGGCGCGTCCTGTCGGGCCTGGGCGCCGCTCGCGCAGAAAAGGAAAACCAGCAGGAGCGCTCGTGTTCTCATGGTCGCCAAAGCCTCCGATCGTGTTCCCTGGAATCCTACGGATCCCGACCGGAGCCGTCGCGTCAATGTTTTGCCAATTTGCGTCAGGGAGTTCCCCCCAGGAACGGGGAGAGCCAGGACCGGGTGAGCACGTCGTTCAGTGTGAGGAAGAAGAGGATTCCGAGGAAGTAGAAGCCAGCTCCCGCGAAGACCCAGGTCAGCCGCGTGCCATAGCGCACGTGCATGAAGTAAAGGATCACCAGGACGGCCTTCGCGCCCGCGATCACCATGGCCACCGTCGCACTCCATGGGGCAAGGTCGAGATACGCAAGCCCCGTCGTCAGCGCGACGAGCGCCATCAGCGCGACGTAGATCGCCACATAGATTCGGACCGACGCTTTGGGTTCATCCATGGCCGGCGTGCCGTCCGAGCAGATAGAGAAGCGGGAACAGGAAGATCCAGACGATGTCCACGAAATGCCAGTAGAGGCCGCCCACCTCGACGACGTTGTGGTTCTGCGGCGTGACCTTCCCTCCGAGCGTGCGGAGCCCGAGGAATCCCAGGAGGGCGATCCCGATGATCAGGTGAAGCGCGTGGACCCCGGTCATCGTGAAGTAGCAGACGAAGAACAGCTGGGCGTGTCGGGAATCCGCGCCGTCCATCCTGAAGCGCGGGCCGGGGACCAGACCTTCGACAACCTCGAGGTAGTACTCCGCGAACTTGACCGCCAGGAACGCCGTCCCCAGGAGCATCGTCGCCGCCAGGAACCCAAGGAGGCGGCGGTTCTTCCCCTCCTGGGCCGCATGGACCGCGAGCGCCATGAAGAGACTGCTCGTCAGCAGGACCGCCGTGTTCACGGTGCCCAGCACGATCTTCGTGTGGTTGCTCGCCGCGTTGAAGTCCGCGACGTAGGCGTGACGGAACTCGACGAAGCCGAGAATCGCGCCGCCGAAGAAGATCATCTCCGCGCCGAGGAAGACCCACATCCCGAGCACGGAAGACTCCCGCTGGTGCTCGAAGCTGTCGAACTGCTCCGCGAGCGCGGGGGCGGAGGACCTCATGCTAGCGGCCCTCCTCGAGCGACGGGAACGAGTACGGGTCTTCCGTCACCACCGGCGGCTCCTCGAAGTTGTGCGTGGGCGGCGGCGACGGCGTCTTCCACTCCAGGGTCGTCCCGCCCCACGGATCGCCTCCGGCCTTCGGCCCGTACTTCAGCGACCAGATCAGGTAGAAGAGAGGCAGCAGGTATCCCACGCCCAGGATCGACGCGCCCGCCGACGAGAGCACGTGGTAGACCTGGAATTCCGGCGCGTAGGCGTGGTACCGACGGGTCATCCCGAGGTACCCCATCACGTACTGGGGGAAGAACGTGAGGTTGAAGCCGACGAAGACGATGAGCGCGCTCAGTCGGCCCCATCCCTCCGGATAGAGCCGGCCCGTCATCTTGGGCCACCAGTGGTGCATCGCCCCGAGGTAGGCCATGACCATGCCGCCGACCATGATGTAGTGGAAGTGGGCGACCACGAAGTACGTGTCGTGGACGTGGACGTCGACCGCCAGGGTCGCCAGGAAGAGACCGGTGAGCCCTCCGATCGTGAAGAGACCGATGAAGCCCAGCCCGTAGAGCATCGGGGTCGTGAAGGCGATCGCGCCCTTGTACAGCGTCCCCAGCCAGCTGAAGACCTTGACCCCGGACGGGATCGCGACGAAGAAGCTCAGGAACGAGAACACCATGCTCGCGTAGACCGACTGCCCGGAGACGAACATGTGGTGGCCCCAGACCAGGAACCCGAGCACCGCGATCGCGAGGCTGGAGCCGGCGATGAAGGCGTAGCCGTAGGGGCGCCGGCGGGCGTGAGTGGTGAGGAGCTCGCTCTCCACGCCCATGCCCGGAAGGATCATGACGTACACGGCCGGGTGGGAGTAGAACCAGAAGAGGTGCTGGAAGAGGATCGGATCGCCGCCCATGGCGGGGTTGAAGAATCCGACCTTCCAGATCCGCTCGATCCCGATCAGCCCCAGACCGATCGTCACCGCGGGCGTGGCCAGGACCTGGATGATGGAGGTCGCGTAGAGCGACCAGACGAACAGCGGCAGCCGCCTCCACGTCAGCCCCGGGGCACGGAGCTTGTGCGTCGTCACGATGAAGTTGAGCCCCGTCAGGATCGAGGAGAACCCCATCACGAAGATCCCCCCGGCCGCGAGCAGGACGTAGCTGGTCGAGGAAAGGCTGCTGTAGGGCGGGTAGAAGGTCCAGCCCGTGTCGACTCCCCCCAGCACGATCGAGACCAGGGTCAGGAGCCCGCCCAGGTTGAAGATGTACCAGCTGGCGAGATTCAGCTTCGGGAAGGCGACGTCCTTCGCGCCCAGCATCAGGGGCAGGAGAAAGTTCCCGAAGACGGCGGGGATCGACGGCACCAGGAAGAAGAAGAGCATCATGATGCCGTGCATCGTGAAGAGCTTGTTGTAGGTCTCGGGCTGGACGAGGTCGCCCTGCGGGGTGACGAGCTCGAGGCGCATGAGAAGGGCGAAGAAGCCGCCGACGAAGAAATAGAACGTCAGCGAGATCAGGTAGAGGATCGCGATCCGCTTGTGGTCCGTCGAGAACAGCCACGACCGGAAGCGGTAGTCGGCGTTGATGTAGTTCTCGGGAACCCGATCGGCGGTGAGCGCGGTCATTTGTCCCTCCCGGTCTCCCGGGTCGGACCCAGGGACTTCACGTACGCGACCAGCTGGATCAGCTCTTCCTCCGAGACCCTTCCCCGAAAGGACGGCATGATCGGCTGGTAGCCGGAGACGACCTTCGCGGTGGGGTCGAGGATCGACTCGCGGATGTAGCTCTCGTCGGCCGTCACCTCGCCGCCCCCCTGCAGCCGCACGGCGCTTCCGTAGAGGCGGACGAGGTTCGGGCAGCGGGCGTCCGCGGCCTCCGTGTGGCAGTTCGCGCAGCCGAGGCTGAGGAAGAGCCGGTGTCCGCCGGAGGCGAGACTCCCCTGCGAGATGCCCCCGGACAGCCAGCGCTCGTACTCGGCCGGGGGCAGGACCACGATCTTCCCGACCATCCCCGAGTGCTTGCTGCCGCAGTATTCGGCGCAGAAGAGGTGGAACTCTCCGAGTTTCTTGGGTTCGAACCAGATCGTGGTGTAGCGCCCCGGCAGGACGTCCTGCTTCACCCGGAAGGCCGGGACGTAAAAGCTGTGGATGACGTCCTGAGAGGTCATCGTGAGCCGGATGGGCCTTCCCAGCGGAACATGGAGCTCGTTGATTTCAGGAGCGCCCTCGGCGTGCTGGAGCTTCCACATCCACTGGCGCGCCACGACGTAGACGTCCAGCGAGTTCGACGGCGCCCGGTAGATCGGGAAGTAGGCGCTCGCCCCCCAGAAGAACATGATGAGGACGAGGACGATCGGGACGCCGATCCACGTCGCCTCAAGCCACGGGTTGGGCTTCACCTGGACGCCCGTCTCGCGGCCCGGACGGCGGCGGTACTTGGCGCAGAAGACGAGAACCAGGAAGAACACGAGCCCCGTCATCACGGTGGTTACGGCGAACAGATAGAAGACGATGTCGTCGATGCTCGCGGCGGTGGTCGATGCCTGCTCGGGGAAGAAGCGGAACCCGCCGTCCATGCTAGCTCCCCCCGCCCGCGGCCGCGGCGGGCTTCGCGCGACGGGACAGCAGGACAATCAGCACCCCGAGCCCGAGCACGGTCGCGACCGCGGCCGCCTTCACCAGACGGGTCACCGCCAACCCGTACTTCCCCGACGCGGCGTCGTACTGCATGCAGAGCAGGAGGAACTGGTCGCCGGCGGTGGCGATCTTCCCCGCCGAGGCTTCCACGAGGCTGAGCCGGAGCTCGCGCGCCGGATAGCTCACCCCGAAGAGGTACCGGGAGATCTTTCCATCGGGCGTGAGGACGACGAGCGCGGCCCCGTGGGCGTACTGTCCCGTGGCCCGGTCGAACGAGGTGCGGAATCCCGTCTCCCGACAGACCCGTTCGACCGCGTCGCGCTCCCCCGTCAGAAAGCGCCACCCTTCCCGGCCGGAGGGGCGTCCGTAGGACTTGAGCACGTGCTCCCGCCTGGCCTGCGCGAGCTCGGACCCTTCGCTCGGGTCGAAGCTCAGGGCGACGACGTTGAAGTCGCGGCCGGCGTCCAGCTTGAGCTCGAGAAGCGTTTGCAGGAGGCCGTTCAGGATCTGGTTGCAGAGCATCGGGCAGCGGTAATAGACGAGCGCCAGCACCGTGGTCCGTCCCCCGGTCGCCTCCTTCAGCCGGAGGGGCGCGCCCCGCTCGTCGCGGAAGACGAGATCGAGCGAGACCGACTCCCCGACGCGCTGGTCGATGCCGACATCGCCCAGCGCGAGGCAGAGCAGCGTCGTCCAAATCATCCTTCCTCCCGAATCAGTCGGTCGTCCTGGGCGCGGGCCGGGCCGGAAGTCCGCGCTCCACGAGTCGCTTCATCGCCCGGTCGATCGGGACCCGAACGGTTCCGCGCTCGCGGTCGACCCAGCCGTAGGTCGAAAGTTCCCGCTCCTCGCGCGCGCGGAGCGCGCCGAGGTCGAGGACCGGGTCCGCCTGGAGCCTCGGGGGCGGAGGCTCCACGCGGGACGCGCGGAGCGGCGGCGCGGGCGCGTCGCGGCGACCCTCCCGCGCGCGGTACTTCGAGAAGAGGGCTTGAATCAGATAATGGGACGCCACGCCGAAGACGGCGAGCGCGAGGGCGAACGCGACGACCAGTCGGATGCTGAAGTCGCGTTCCTCGTGGCCCTGACCCGGGATCTCACTCATGGGCGAGCGCCTCCTCGAGCACGGCATGGAAGGTGGGATCCTTCGGCGGCACCAGCGGCCTGCGCCGGAGGGCGCCCAGGAAGACGGCGATCCAGACGCCCCCGATGCCGATCGGCGTCACCAGGTAGGGCCAGTCGATGTCGAAGCCTCCGGGCTTGAACGCCGGGATGACGCGCCAGAAGTCGTCGACCAGGCGCATCGCCAGGAGTCCGAGCGCGACCGCCGCGATCCACGGCCCGCGGGTCTTCACGCCGCGGAAGAGGAGCAGGACAAACGGCACCGCGAAATGGAGCACGACGAGGCCGAGCGCCAGCGCCTTCCATCCGGTCGTCGTCCGGCTCACGACCCAGGGGATCTCCCGGGGAAGGTTTTCCGACCAGAGGATGAGGTACTGCGAGAAGGAGACGTAGGCCCAGAGCATCACCGCCGTGAGGAGGAGATTGCCCAGGTCGTTGAGGCGCTGCCGCGTGGCGAGACCGTGCAGGGCTCGGTCCCCCGACAGGAAGACCGTCATCGCCGTCGCGAGCGCGAAGGCCCCGAGCGCCTGGCTCGCGATGACGATCAGCCCGCAGATCGTCGACGACGAATGGGGCTCGGTGGACATCACCCAGTCCACGGAGGCGAAGTAGGTGGTGAGCGCGTAGAGGACGAGACCCGCCCCGCTCAGCCGACGGCGGCGGGTCCAGAGGTCCGGATTTCCCGACCGGTCCTCCAGCGTCGACCAGCGATTCAGGAAGTACGCGCAAGCAAGCCAGGTGACGAAGTAGATCCCCGACCTCACCAGGAAGAAGCCGACGTTGAGGTACGGCGCCTGATGCTGGAGCACCCGGTCCGCGCGCACCTCCTCCGGACGGGCCCAGGGGTAGAGACGCCCCAGGCCGAAGAGGATCGGGACGAAGAGGACCACGAGGACGGGAAGCACGCGGGTCGCCGACTCGAGGATCCTCCGGGTCATGTAGCCCCACGACCCGCCCACCTGGTAGTGGACCATGAGCACCGCGAGCGCGCCCAACGACAGGCCCGACCAGAACAGATAGGCATACAGGTAGCCGGGGAAGAACGACGCCGGCTGGACGAACGCCGCCACGACGCCGGCGGCCAGCCCGGCCAGGCCCGCGATCCACGCCCCGCGCTCGATGCTCCGCAGGCGCGCTCCGAGGTCCGTCGGTGTGCTCATGGGGGCCCGGCCTCCAGCTTGCGGAGCTCGTCGGGAGGGATGTCCTCCTTGGGAGTGTCGCGGCTCGCCTGCAACGCCCGAATGTAGGCCGCGATCGCCCAGCGGTCGCGCGCGGGGACCTGGTCGGCGTAGTCGGGCATCGCGCCGAAGCCGCGCGTCATGACGTCGAAAAGGTAGCCGGGCGGCGCCCGCCTCAATCGATCGATGTGGAACGACGGCGGCGCTCGGTACCCGCGCTCCACGATCATGCCGCGCCCGGTGCCCGCGCGGTCGTGACAGGGTGCGCAGAAGATGTCGAACCGCTCGCGTCCGCGCTCCAGGACCTTTGCCGTGACGTCGAAGGGGAACGTGGCGGCGAACTCGCCCCCGGAAACGCCGCGGAAGAGATGCTCGTCCAGCCGAAGCTGTCCCCGGGCGACCGTGCCCGGAACGGGAAGCCGCGAGCTTCGTCCGTCGGCGAAGAAGGAGCTCGCCCGGAGCGGCGCGCGCTTGGGCTGTTCGGACATCGCCTGGTCGCAGCCGGAGGCGAGGAGCGCGAAGGACGCGGCCAGGACCCGGACGTCAGGTCTCAACGTCCCACACTCCTTTCGCCCCGAGGCCCTGGAGGAACTCGCGCGTCCGGACGGGATCGAAGCGCGGATCGGCCGCCTCGACCGCGAGGAAGAACCGGTTGGTCGACGCGAGCGCAAAGTCGGGGACGTTGAAGACGGGGTGGTACGGCATGGGCAGTTTGTTGAGCGCGAGCATTCCCAGCACGGCGAAGAGCGCGGCGACCAGGATCGTGAGCTCGAACGTGACGATGATGAACATCGGCGCGCTGTGGAGGGGCCGCCCGCCGACGTTGATCGGATAGTCGACCACGTTGAGCCAGTACTGCAGGAGGTAGCCGCCGGCGGCGCCGATCAGGCCTCCCGCCAGCACGACGGCGGGCACCGCGCTTCGGTGAAAGCCGAGCTCCTCCGCCAGGCCCTCGACCGGGAACGGCGTGAAGGCGTCCATCCGCCGATAGCCCGCCTCCCGCGCCCGGCGCACGGCCTCGAGGATCCCCTCGGGGTCGCCGAACTCCGCGAGCAGGCCGTAGACGTCTCCCCGTCGGCTCATGCGTCGGCCTTCCCTTGCCGCTGATGGACGAGCGCCCGCATCTCCGACATGGAGATCACGGGGAGGAAGCGGACGAAGAGGAACATGAGGGTCGAGAAGAGACCGAGCGAACCCACGAGCGTCGCCCAGTCCCAGAAGGTCGGCGTGTAGAGGTGCCAGGCGGCGGGCAGGAAGTCGCGGTGGAGGCTCTGGACGACGATCACGAACCGCTCCGCCCACATTCCCACGTTGATGAGCAGCGCGACGACGAAGAGGAGCGGGACGTTTTTCCGGGCGCCCGCGAACCAGAGGATCTGCGGGACGCCGACGTTGCAGGCGAGCACGACCCAATAGACCGGGCCGTAGATCCCCTCGAGGCGATCCTTCATCATGGAGGACTCGTAGGGATCCGCCCCCCACCACGCCATGAAGGTCTCCGACAGATACCCGTAGGCGACGATGAGCCCTGTCGTCAGGAGAAGCTTGGCCATGTTGTCCAGGTGGCGCTCGGTCACGAAATCGTGGAGCTTGAACGCGGCCCGGATCGGAATCGTCAGCGTGATCACCATGGCGAAGCCGGAGAAGATCGCGCCCGCGACAAAGTACGGCGGGAAGATCGTGCTGTGCCATCCGGGCAGCAGCGAAATCGAGAAGTCGAAGCTCACGACCGTATGGACCGAGATGACGAGCGGCGTCGCCAATCCCGCCAGGAGCAGGTACGCCGTTTCGAACCGTTTCCAGTGACTCGCCGAGCCCCGCCAGCCCATCGAAAGGACGCCGTAGGCCGCTTTCACCCAGCGCCGCGTCGCGCGGTCGCGGAGCGTGGCGAAGTCCGGGATCAGTCCCACGTACCAGAAGAGGAGCGACACCGTGAAGTACGTCGACACCGCGAAGACGTCCCAGACGAGCGGGCTCCGGAACTGGGGCCAGACGTTGTAGACGCTCGGGTACGGAAAGAGCCAGTAGAAGAACTGCGGCCGTCCCAGGTGGAGCAGCGGGAAAAGCCCCGCGCAGATCACCGCGAAGATCGTCATCGCCTCGGCGAACCGGTTGATCGAGGTCCGCCATTGCTGGCGCATGAGCAACAGAAAGGCGGAGATCAACGTCCCGGCGTGGCCGATCCCGATCCACCAGACGAAGTTCGTGATCGCAAAGCCCCACATCACGGGCCGGTTGATGCCCCAGATCCCGACGCCCCAGTAGAACAGCGCCGCCACCGAGACGACGAGGACTCCGAGCGCGAGCGCCGACAGCCCGAAGCCCGGCCACCACGTCCACGGGATCTTCCGGGCGATGACGATCGAGCTGATCTTGTCCGTCACCGTGCGGAGCGTGTAGCCCGGCACGAGCACCGGAGCGGCGCCCTCGCCGGAGACCCGGGGGATCGTCTCGTCGGCCATGGGTCAGGTCCCCTTGATCTCCGGGTTCGGATTCCGGACGCGCGCGAGATAGGTCGTGCGGGGCCGGGTATTGAGCTCCCCGAGGAGCTCGTAATGGAGCGGGTGCGAACGGAGCCGGGCCACCTCGCTGGCGCGATCGGAGAGATCGCCGAAGACGATCGCCCCGTTCGGACAGACCTGCTGGCAGGCGGTCCGAACCTCGCCGTCCCGGATCGGCCGCCCCTCCTTCTCCGCCTCGATCCGGCCGTGGGTGATCCGCTGGACGCAGTAGGTGCACTTCTCCATCACTCCCCGCTCGCGCACGGTGACGTCGGGGTTGTAGAGCTCCTGCATCTGCGGCGTTTCGAAGTCCGCGTAGCGGAAGAAGTTGAAGCGGCGGACTTTGTAGGGGCAGTTGTTCTGACAGTACCGCGTGCCCACGCAGCGGTTGTAGACCATCTGGTTCAGCCCCTCGCGAGAATGGACGGTCGCGTTGGTCGGGCAGACCACTTCGCACGGGGCCTTCTCACAGTGCATGCAGGGCACGGGTTGATGCAGGAAGCTCGGGTTCTCGGCCGGACCTTCGTGGTACGTGTCGATGCGGAGCCAATGCATCTCGCGGCTTCGCAGGACCTCGTCCTTTCCGACGACCGGGACGTTGTTCTCGACCTGGCACGCGACCACGCAGGCGTTGCAGCTCGTGCAGGTGGAGAGATCGATGACCATGCCCCACGCGGGCCCCTCGTTGGGAAACTCCGGGTAGAGCGTCGGTCGCTTCTCCTCGGCCTCCGGCGAAGGTTCGTTCGCGGTCACCACGCGCACGGGCTCGCGCCCTTCCATCGAGTGGTGGGACTGCGTGGCCGCAAGGCGAACCCGCTGGCCGGTCTTCCGGAGCTCGATCCCGCTCGCGAACCCAGTCGCGTCGCCCGTCCGAAGGGCAAAGGCGTTGAATCCCCGGCCGCTTCCGATCCGTCCGGCCCGCGTTCGGCCGTACCCCAGGTGGAGGGTCACCGCGCGGTCCGCGTGGCCGGGGACGATCCAGACCGGTGCGCGGACCGTCCGTTCGCGCATCGTCATCGCGACCAGGTCGCCGTTGGTGAGGGCCAGCCGCGATGCCGTCGCCGGGCCCACCATCGCGGCGTTGTCCCAGGTCAGCGTCGTGATCGGCTTGGGCAACTCCTGAAGCCACGGATTGTTGGCGAACCTCCCGTCCCACACCGTCGGGTCGGGCCTGAAGGAGACCTCGATCGCCTCGGTCGGAGGCGGGGCGACCGCCATCTTGCGAAGTCCCTCGACGTTCGCCGTGACCTGCCGCGGGGATCGCGCCGAGCCCTGCACCACGCCGTCGTGCAGAGCCCTTTGCCAGAAGGCTTCGAACTCGCGGGAGTCGCGCTCGCGCTTCCAGTGGTCCCGGACGAGGTCGTACGAGCTCCTTCCGGGATCGCCGGCCGCCGCGGCGATCACCTCGTGA
>Ga0134121_10000108_pt1 | contig 92805 bp, 97 predicted proteins | sample KB301_FD_96463 | JGI IMG/M metagenome (GOLD analysis project Ga0134121, IMG submission 96463) | Terrestrial soil microbial communities without Nitrogen fertilizer from Kellogg Biological Station, Michigan, USA - KB3-0-1 | ecosystem: Environmental > Terrestrial > Soil > Unclassified ...
CCCGAGGCGGCTTTGAAGCGCTGAATGATGCCGCTGGTCGCGACGGCGGCCTCGAAGGCGCCGCCGGGATGCGCCCTGGCGCCGGCGAATGGGTCGTCGCCGAACGGCAGCGTCGCGATCTCACCAGCGCACGGGCCGATCGGGCTCGCGCTCGTGCGCCGCGAGGCGCCGCCCGGCACGCACGTGGCCGCCGGGGAGGCCAGCGCCGAGGTCGTCGAGCTGCCGTTCTGACCAACGCGCGGCATCTGCGGTCGTCTCATGACCGTAGACCGGGGTACCATGTGGGTGCTCGGGGACACCCGTTCGAGGAAGGAGGCGCACGATGACCACATCCGCAGCCGACCAGGGAACCGGTCAGCAGCTGCGTGAGCTCGACGAGCGCACGCGCACCGCCTGGGAGGACTACCGCATCAGCATCTCGGCGCTCGAGGGCGGCGAGTACGAGCAGATCGAGCCGGACGCCTGGGAGCAGCTCCAGCGCGAGCTGCACGAGCTCGCGGACGAGCGCGAGCGCCTCGTCAGCACCAGATAAACGGTATTCGGGGCGCGGCCCTTCCCGTTGACTGGTCAGTCGGCTAAGGTTCCGCCTGCGCGGTCGAGGGGGCTCCGACCGCTCTGATCGACGGAGCGACGAGGGAGACCGAAGCCACGATGCGGACGCGGATGCTTGGGGCGCTTGGCGCAAGCGCGCTCATGGTCGCCGGCTGCGGCTCGGGCAGCGCCTACCAGAACACGCCGCGCCCGCCGGCCCCGATCAACGTGGCGGTCAACCTCACGAACGCGCGCGTCCGCATCTCCCCCGCCCACGTCGGCGCCGGGCCAGTCGTGCTGCTCGTCGCCAACGAGGGCACGCGCTCGCGCGACCTCACGCTGCAGGCGCCATCCGGCTCGGGCGGCTCGTGCCTCGACGCGGACACCTCCAGCGGCCCGATCAACCCGCAGGGGACCGCACGCCTCGCGGTCGACCTCGTCCCCGGCGAATGCCTCGTCGCCGTCCGCGGCAACGACATCGCGCCAGCGCGCCTGACGGTCGGGCGCGAGCGGACGAGCGCACAAGCGGACTTGCTCCAACCCTAGAGCCATCCGGCCCGAGGGCTAGCGTCGCGGGCGGCCATGCGCGTCCTCGACTCCATCGACGAGCAGGCGATCGGCGAGCTCACGGGCCGCGGTGAGTTCTTCTGGCTCGACGTCGTCGAACCGAGCGAGGAGGACGTCGAGCGTTTGGCCAAGCGCTTCGGCTGGCACGAGCTGGCAGTCGAGGACACGCGCAACTTCGGGCAGCGCCCGAAGCTCGACAGCTACGGCGACCAGATGCTGCTCGTCTTCTACGGCGCGGTCCAGGAGGGCTCCGAGGAGCAGGTCAAGCTGATCGAGGTCCACCTGCTCGTCAGCGGCGACTGGGTCGTGACGGTCCGCCGCGACCCCTGCACCGAGCTCGACGCGCTGCGCAAGCGCCTCGGCGAGGACACCGGCCAGAGCGAGCAGTTCGTCGTCTACCGCATCCTCGACGTGCTCACCGACAGCTTCTTCCCGGTGCTCTCGGCGATCGACGACGCGATCGACGAGCTGGAGGACGCGATCGTGCTGCAACCGGACGACGCGCAGCTGCAGCGCCTCTTCCACCTCAAGCGCCGGCTCGTGACGCTGCGACGGATCGTCACCCCGCAGCGCGACCTCGCCGCGCGCACGATCGACGAGATCGCCGACCTCCCCGGCCTGGAGCCGGGCACGCGCGACTACTTCCGCGACGTCTACGACCACCTGATCCGCGTCTCGGACATGGTCGACTCCTACCGCGACCTGCTCACGAGCGCGATGGACGTCTACCTCTCGACCGTCTCGAACCGCCTCAACACGGTGATGAAGCAGCTGACCGTCGTGGCGACGATCTTCCTGCCGATCACCGCGCTGACGGGCTTCTTCGGGCAGAACTTCGGCTTCCTGGTGCTGCACATCCGCGGGGAGACGGCGTTCTACCTCTACGGCGTCGGCGGGATCGTGCTCTCGTGCGTGCTGCTGTTCGCCTGGTTCCGGCGCAGCCACTTCCTCTGACGTGCGGCGGTGAGACGGGCCCACCCGCCCCGCCGATACGATTCGCCCTCGTTGCCGTCCGTCGAGAACGAAGAGGTGCCTGTGGCTGTTGACGTGAGCCAGGTCGCGACCGTCGCGACCGAGCCGGGCGAGCTGCCCGAGACGATGACCGCGTGGGTGATCCGCGAGGAGCGCTTCGGCGAGCCGACCGACGCCTTCCAGCTCGAGGAGATCGAGGTCCCCGAGCCCGGCGCCTTCGAGGTGATCGTGCGCGTGATGGCGGCGGGCGTCAACTTCAACAACGTCTGGGCGGCGCTCGGCGAGCCGATCTCGGTGATGCGCTACGGCGACCACCCGCAGTACGGCCACCACATCGGCGGCTCCGACGCGTCGGGGATCGTGTGGAAGGTCGGCGAGGGCGTCACGCGCTGGAAGCCCGGCGACGAGGTCGTGATCCACTGCAACATGGCCTCCTACGAGGATCCCGAGGTCCACGGCCTCGATCCGCTGGCGGCGCCGTCGCAGATGATCTGGGGCTACGAGACGACGTGGGGCTCCTTCGCGCAGTTCTGCAAGGTGCAGGCCCAGCAGCTGCTCTCCAAGCCGCAGCACCTGTCGTGGGAGGAGGCCGCCTCCTACGGCCTCACCTACTTCACCGCCTACCGGATGCTGATGGACCAGGCGAAGCTGCAGCCGGGCCATCGCGTGCTGATCTGGGGCGCGGCCGGCGGCCTCGGCGTCTTCGCGACGCAGCTGTGCAAGATCGCCGGCGCGCAGTCGGTCGGCGTCGTCTCCTCGCCGGACAAGGGCGAGCTCGTCAAGCAGCTCGGCGCGGTCGACTACATCGACCGCAACGAGTTCGCGGGGATGATGCGCAAGGGCGGCGAGACGCCCGAGGAGGACAAGGCGCGCTTCAAGGAGTCGCGGCGCTTCTGCAAGGCGGTCGAGGAGCGTCTGGGCGGTGCGCCCGATATCGTCTTCGAGCATGTCGGCAAGGCGACGTTCCCGACCTCGGTGCTGTGCGTCAAGCCGTTCGGGAAGGTCGTCATCTGCGGCGCGACCTCGGGCTTCCAGCTCGACTTCGACGTGCGGTATCTCTGGATGAAGCAGAAGCAGATCATCGGCTCGCACTTCGCCAACGCCTGGGAGGCGACGAAGGCCAACGAGCTGATCGAGCAGTCGCTCGTGCGGCCGGTGCTGTGGCAGACGATGGGCTTCGAGCAGGTCGCGGAGGCGCATCAGCTGCTGCGCGACAACAAGCACCTCGGCAAGATCGCGATCCTCGTCGGCGCCACCGCCGAGGGCCAGGGCAAGACCGCCGACGGACCGGGTGCGATTCGAGCGGAGGTTGGTGCCTGATGGCCGGTGTCGTGCACATCCCCTGGTACGGAACGGTGTTCCGCGCCGACAAGCTCGCCGAGGCCGTCACCGAGGCCGCCGCGATCTCGATCCGCTACGGCGCGACGAAGTACGCCGTCCACCGCTCCCGAGACGACGCCTACAAGGTCCTCCAGCTCGTCTGGTTCGAGTCCAAGCTCGACTGGGAGCGCTACTGGGAGGGCCCCGAGATGATCGCCCTCCGCAACCGCATCGGCGGCTGGTACCAGGTGCCGCTGCTGTACGTGTGGAACGACGAGATCGCGTGCGACGCCGTCGCGGCGGCGGACGGCGCGCCTGTCGAGAGCGCGCCCAACGCGGTCTGACGTTTCTGGCGCGTGGAAGTTGACTTTTGCGCGTGCGGCCGAGAGGGTGCGCGCGTGAACGTGAACTGGTCGCTCGCGTCACGCGCGCCGGCGCGCGCGGTACGACGCCTCGACGTCCCGATCTTGAGGTGACCGCCATGCGCATGCGCCCGCTCCTGCTCGCCCTGCTCGCCCTCGCCGCCCTCCCCGCCGGCGCAGCGGCCGACTCGTTCACGCCGACCGACCCGATGGCGACCGGCCGTACGCAGTTCGCGGCGACCCTGCTGGCCAATGGGCAGGTGCTCGTGGCCGGCGGAGCCTCCGACGAGCAGGCGCCGGCGGAGTCGACCACGACGAGCGAGCGCTACGACCCCGCGAGCGGCCGCTGGCTCGGGACCCCGGCCTTCCCCGACTCGCGCCAGGCGCAGGGCTTGAGCCTGCTGGCGGACGGACGGGCGCTGATGACCGGCGGCTTCCACGCCGACTTCGGCGGCACGTTCGCGATGCTCGACTCGGCGCTCGCCTACGACCCGGCCTCGAACACCTGGAGCGGCGTCGCCAGCATGCCGCATGCCCACGGCTTCCAGCAGCAGCTCACGCTCAAGGACGGGCGCGTGCTCGTGATCGGCGGCTATCGCACGTCGAGCGACAAGAGCTCCGACAAGGCGGACGACCAGATCGAGCTGTACAACCCGGCGACGGGGCTGTGGAGCAGCGGCGCCCCGATGCCGGTGCCCCTGGCGAACGGCACCGCGACGCTGCTCGCCGACGGCCGCGTCCTCGTCGCCGGCGGCTCCTCCGGGTACACGGCTCGCAACCTCGGGTTCACGTACGACCCGGCGACGAACGGCTGGACGAACGCGGGCAGCTTCACCGACGCGCGCCGCTTCCAGACCGCGACGCTGCTTCCGAACGGCAAGGTGCTGATCGCCGGCGGCACCGGCTCCGGCGTCAGCGGCCCCTTGCTGCGCAGCGCGTCGCTCTTCGATCCCGCGACGAACGGCTGGACCGACACCGCGCCGATGGCGACCGCGCGCTTCAACGCGACGGCGACCCTGCTGCCGAACGGCAAGGTGCTCGTCGCCGGCGGCTACGATGGCGCCGGTGGAGCGTTCGCGAGCGCCGAGCTGTATGACGTCGCGACGAACAGCTGGTCGCCGGCCGCGCCGATGAGCACGGCTCGCGCCGGGCACGCCGCGACGCTGCTGGCAGACGGGCGCGTGCTCGTCGCAGGCGGTTGGCGCACCGGCGACACCACGAAGCCCACCCCCAAGGCCGAGGTCTACACGCCTAACGGGTGGCCGTTCGGCGGCGGTGGTGGCGGCGGTGGCGGCGGCTCGGGCGGCGGCAAGCCCGCCATCTCCAAGCTCGCCCTGTCGGCTGTGCGCTTCCGCGCAGCAGCCTCGGGCCCGAGCGCCACGAGCGCCCGCAGGCGCCGCCGGCCCGTCGGCACGACGATCACCTACCGGGACGCCGCCGCCGCGACCGCGACGTTCACGGTCCTGCGTCCGACCGCCGGCCGCGCCGCCAACGGTCGCTGCGTCAGAGCGACGAGAGCGAACCGCCGACACCGGCGCTGCACCCGCTGGGTCGCCATCGGCCGCTTCAGGCACGCCGACGCCGCCGGCGTCAACAGCCTCCACTTCAGCGGTCGCGTCGGCGGCGACGCGCTTCTCCCGGGCCGCTTCCGCCTCAGCGTCAGCGCGCGCGTCGGGCACGGCAGAGCGAGCGCCGCCAAGGCCGTCGGCTTCCGGATCGTCCGCTAGTCCCGCTCAGCACCGGACGCGCCCTCGGCCCGCAGCGCCAGCTCGAGCTCGAAGCGTCCCTGCGGGTCGTCCAGCGCCTCGCCGAGCAACTCGCGGAGCTTCGCGAGGCGGTAGCGGACGGTCTGAGGGTGGACGTGGAGGTCCTCGGCGACGGCCTGGAGGCGGCCCTGGGCGGCGAGCCAGGCGACGAGCGTCGCGGTGAGGCGCGCGCGCGAGCCGGCGGGCAGGGCGTCCAGCGGGGCGAGGCGGGTGCGGATCAGCTCCTGGGAAAGGCGCCGGTCGCTGCGCAACAGCAGCGCGGCGAGGTGTTCGCCGGCGTCGAGCAGGCCCTCCGCGGGGATCGTCCCCTCCGCGGCGAGGTCGAGCATCGCACGGGCACGCGCGAGGCTGATGGCGGCGTCGCTCCAGGGGACGACCGGGCCGAGCGCGGCGTGGTGACGGGCGCCGACGGCGCGCTCGAGCTGGGCGCGGCGGCCGGCCCCGCCCGGATCCGGCACGAATGCGCAGACGACGTCGCCGAGCACCTCGGAGATCGTGTCCTCCGAGAGCCGCGGCACGATGCGCGGGCCGTCGGCGGCGGGGATCGCGAGCGCGGCGAGCTGCGCGGGCAGGCGCCACTCGGCGCTGCGCGCGGCCGCCTCGACGTCGAGCGGGTCGGCGGGCGGGTCGCGCACGAGCAGGCGCGCGAGCCGCTGGCGGTGGGCGCGGCGCTCGCCGGCCGCGGCGGACTGCTCCAGCGCATAGCCCTCGGCGGACTTGGCCGACAGCTCGTCGATGTAGGCGAAGATCGACTCGGCGAGGCGGTAGAGCGTCTCGGGCGGCAGGCCGGCCGAGACGCCGACCGCCGAGAAGCGCCGCCAGGCGACGCGGGCGCCGACGCGGTAGGCGTTCAGCAGCACGTCGAGGCTGCGCCCGGCGCGCACCTCGCCACGTCCCAGGTCGACGTAGACGCGCGAGCGCGGCACGCGCCCGCCCGTCTCGATCCCGTCGAGGAACTGCCGCATCGCCTCCTCCACGCCAGCCACGAGGCCGCGGCCGAACGGGCCCTCCAGCGGCCGCGCGTAGGCCGGCACCTCGACGCGGATCGCAGCGATCGTCTCGCGCGCGACGCCCTTGAGCTCGGGCCGCAGGACGGTCGCGACGGCGGGCGGCAGCTCATGCCATGGGCGCAACAGGTCCGAGTCGGCCATTCTTGTCAAGAAGTTACAACTTCTGGCGTCCAAGACGTGATCCCGAGACGATGCGGGCCAGAGGTTTGCGTCGTATGCTCCAACCCATGACCCGCGCCAACCGCATCATCAACCTCATCGCCGTCGGGCTGCCGTTCATCGCCTTCCTCGCCGCGATCGTGCTGCTGTGGAACCGCGCGGTGAACTGGACCGACCTCGCGATCTTCCTCGCCTTCTACATCCCCACCGGCTTCGGCATCACGATCGGCTACCACCGCCTCTTCACGCACCGGGCCTTCGAAACCTCGGCCCCGCTCCGCGTGATGCTCGCGATCTTCGGCTCGATGGCCGTCGAGGGCAGCGTCATCACCTGGGTCGCCGACCACCGCAAGCACCACGCCTTCGCCGACGAGGAAGGCGATCCGCACAGCCCCCACGTCGACCGCAGGCCCGGCCTGCTCGGCGCGCTGCACGGCCTCTGGCACGCGCACGTCGGCTGGATGATCGACGGCGCCAACCACGGCCGCGCCTCCGCGCACCGCTACGCGCCCGACCTCGTCAAGGACCGCCCGATCCGCTGGGTCAACAAGACCTTCCCGCTGTGGGTCACGCTCACGCTGCTGCTGCCGCTGCTCGCGGGCTACGCGCTCTCCGGCTTCACGCTCGCGGGCGCCGCGACGGGCCTGCTGTGGGGTGGCCTCGTGCGCGTCTTCATGCTCCACCACGTCACGTGGTCGATCAACTCCGTCTGCCACTTCTTTGGCACCAAGCGCTTCGACGTCGAGGACGAGTCGCGCAACGTCTTCTGGCTCGCGCTGCCGTCGCTCGGCGAGGCCTGGCACCACAACCACCACGCCTTCCCGACCTCCGCCTTCCACGGCCTGCGCCCGCTCGAGAAGCTCGCCGACCCGACGGGGCTGATCATCGCCGGGATGGAGAAGGTCGGGCTGATCTGGAACGTCGTGCGCATCAGCGCCGAGCGCCAGGCGCAGAAGGCGCTGCCGGCGACCGGCTGAAGACGCGTTGGCCCCGTTTCGGGCTTGATTTGTTGCAAATCGGCGTAGATTCGTCGCATGCCGCTGCGGCAGAGTCGTCCGCGTGCCCTCTGCTCCTCGCCGTGTCCGCTGGACAGATCACGCGCTCGACAAGGCAGGCTTCCTCGACATTGCGCGGACCGACGCCGAGCGCGCGGTGATCGAGCTTCATCATGCGCGGCGACGCAACGCACGAGCAGCCGACTGGCAGGTCACCAGCGGCCGGCTCGTGATCGCTTACGACCATCCCGACCACGACGACGCATCCACCGCGCGGATCGTCACGCTCTGGCGTCAGCGCTAGCCTTTGCCCATGAGGATCGACGGCCACTACGACCCCGACGCGGACATCGCCTGGCTGCGATTCGAGGGCTACGACCCCGAGACCGTCATCGGCGAGGAGACCGCCGGCGGCCTGCGCGAGATCGACCCTGCGAGCGGACGCGTCGTCGGCCTCGAGTACTGGCACGCCAGCACGGCACTCCCCAAGGAGCTGCTGAAACTGCTCCCGCCACCCGGCGTCGCCGCGGCCGCCTGATTCTGAGGGCCTGCAGAGACACCGCTCCGATCGCGCCATCGGGGCGTTTCCCTACGATGACGTGCCGGTGCGCCACCTCCCCCGCCTTGTCCTGCTCGCGCTCGCCGCGGCGCTGATCGGCGCCGCGCCCGCCTACGCCGACGGCTTCGTGCAGCTCGACGGCACGGTGCTGCGCTACACCGGCGACGGGGTCGAGCCGAGCAACGTCACGATCTCCGACGAGCTCGGCGTGCTGCGCCTGGAGGAGAACGCGAGCCGCATGACCGCCGGCCCGGGCTGCACGGTCAGCGCCGACGGCTACCTCGTCGAATGCCCCGAACTGGGCGTCGAACGGATCGAGGTGCGCCTCGGCGACCTCGGCAGCGACGTGCGGATCCTCGCTCCGCTGCCCGCCGACATCCAGGGCGGGGCCGGCGACGACCTGCTGATCGGCGGACCGGCCGAGGACTCGATCTCCGGCGGCGGCGGGCAGGACGTGATCGGCGGCGGGCTGGGAGTCGACGTGCTGCACGGCGGTCCCGGCGACGACCTCGTCACCTACCAGGACCGCATCGCGCCCGACGGCGAGCTGCTCGGACGCCGCGAGCCGGTGCGCGTGATGGTCGGCCGGCTGGACTGGAGCGGCGGCTTCGACGAGCGCGACACGATCGCCACCGACGTCGAGCAGGTCGAGGGCGGCGACGCGGCCGACCACTTCTACCTGCGCGACGGGCTGCGGACCTCGGTGGCCTGCGGCGGCGGGCGCGACCGCGTCGACGCCGATCCGCGCGACAGCGTCGACGTCGACTGCGAGAGCGGCACCGTCGCCCCCCAGCGCGGCGGTGCGCGGCTCACGATCCCGACGCTCACCTTCCCGTTCACGAGCAGCGGCGACCGCGGCCGCGGCGAGATGCGCGTGCTGCCCGTCCTGCCGCTGCACGGCTCCACCGTGCTGCTGCGCGTGAGCTGCCCGCTGGGCGTCGGCCTGCTCGACCTCGACGGCCCCGGCTGCAGCGGTCGCGTGCGCTTCGCACGCGGCGCGGTGAGCATCGGCACGCAGCGCGTCCGCATCGCCCGCGGCGCGACGAAGACGCTGCACCTCGCGCTCTCCAGCTCCCGCACGCTCGCCCGCCGCCCCGGCGGTCTCGCGCTCACCGCCACCGCGCTGCCCGATCGTGGCGCGGTTCGGCGGGTGCTGAGCTTCCGCGTGCGCGGCTGAGCGTCAGTCCTGCTCGAGCGGAGCCATCGTCAGCCCCGCCCCGCTGAGCTGCTCCCAATACAGCTCCGCCGGTTCGCGCTGGCCGCTCCAGACGATCGCCTGGCCGCCGGTGTGGATCGCCTCGGCGAAGCCGTAGCCGCGATCGACGCTCACACCGGGGATGTAGCGCGCGAGCGTGTGCGCCACGTGGTCGAACGTGTTGTGGTCGTCGTTGCGCACGATGACCCGCCAGCGGCCGTCCAGGCCGCCGCCGGGACCCTGCACGCGCGGGCGCTCGATCGTCTGCGGCATCCGGCGGGAGGTTACCCAGCCTGCGCGCGCTCGTCGCGCTTGCGCCAGTAGCGCCCGAGCCCGGCGGAGATGTGCTCCGGCGGCACGGCCGCCGTGTAGGCCGCCCGCAGCGCCCGGTCGCCGGTCGTGTCGACGCGGTCGCGCACGGCCGCCTCGACGGTCTCCGGTCCGGCGTTGCGCGCGAGCGCGGCCAGCTCGCGCAGCGAGGTCCGCAGCGCGTCGAGCTGCGCGTCGACGTCCTCGACGGCGCCGAAGTGCGTCAGCCCGAGGCTCGTCGGCCGCCAGGCGGCGATCGCCTCGAGCGAGGACTCCCATGCCTCAAGGTCGATGTCGGGCGGCGGCGCCGGCGCGATCGTCACGTTCGCGGGCGGGATCCGCACGCCCGCCATGTCGCCGACGAATGCGCGGCCGCTGCCCTCGTGCAGGTAGCAGACGTGGTGGGAGGCGTGACCCGGGGTGTACTGGACGCGCACGCCGCCGGCGACCGGCAGCGTCTCCCCGCCCGCGAGCGCGTGCACGCGCTCGGCCGGCACCGGCAGCACCTCGCCCCACAGGCCCGCCATCTTGTCCTCGCCGTAGAGCCGGCCGGCGCTCGCGAGCAGCTTCGAGGGATCGATCAGGTGCGGGGCCCCGCGCTCGTGGACGTAGACCTCGAGCTCGGGCCAGCGCCGCACGAGCGCGCCCGTCGCGCCGGCGTGGTCGAGGTGGATGTGCGTCAGCAGCAGCGCGCGCGGGCGCCAGTCGCCGAGCGCCTCCAGCAGCGTTCCGACCGCCAGCTCGGGGCCCGGGTCGACGAGCACGTCGTCGACCTGCCAGCAGCAGATGACGCGCTCCAGCCCGAGGTGACGCACGTCGATCGCTCGCATCGATGGGTGACCTTCCACCTGGCGGACCCTACAATCCAAGCGATGAGCGACGCGTCACGACCCCCCCACCGCCTGCCCGCGCCCGACCGTCCGTGGATGATGCGGACCTACGCCGGCCATTCGACCGCGGAGAAGTCCAACGAGCTCTACCGCGGCAACCTCGCGAAGGGCCAGACGGGTCTCTCGATCGCCTTCGACCTGCCGACGCAGACCGGTTACGACCCCGACCACGAGCTCGCGCGCGGCGAGGTCGGCAAGGTCGGCGTGCCGGTCGCGCACCGGGGCGACATGCGGGCGCTGCTCGACGGGATCCCGCTCGACAAGATGAACACGTCGATGACGATCAACGCGACCGCCGCCTGGCTGCTCGCGCTCTACATCGTCACCGCCGAGGAGCAGGACGTCGCGCCCGCCCAGCTGCAGGGCACGACGCAGAACGACATCATCAAGGAGTACCTCAGCCGCGGCACGTACGCGTTCCCGCCCGGCCCCTCGATGCGGCTGATCGCCGACATGGTCGCCTACACCGTCGAGCAGGTGCCGAAGTGGAACCCGATCAACATCTGCTCCTACCACCTGCAGGAGGCAGGAGCGACGCCGGTGCAGGAGATCGCGTATGCGATGTCGACCGCGATCGCGGTCCTCGACGAGGTGCGCGAACGTGTGCCGGCCGACCAGATGGGAAAGGTCTTCTCGCGCATCTCGTTCTTCGTCAACGCGGGCGTGCGCTTCATCGAGGAGCACGCGAAGCTGCGCGCGATGGGGATCCTGTGGGACGAGCTGGGCCGCTCGCGCTACGGCGTCGAGGACGAGAAGCAGCGCCGCTTCCGCTACGGCGTGCAGGTCAACTCGCTCGGGCTGACCGAGGCCCAGCCGGAGAACAACGTCCAGCGGATCGTGCTGGAGGCGCTCGCGGTCACGCTCGGACGCGACGCGCGCGCGCGGGCGATCCAGCTGCCGGCGTGGAACGAGGCCCTGGGGCTGCCGCGCCCATGGGACCAGCAGTGGTCGCTGCGCCTGCAGCAGGTGCTCGCGTTCGAGACCGATCTGCTCGAGTACCCCGACATCTTCGAGGGCTCGGTCGTGATGGACGGCCTCGTGGAGGAGCTGCTGGACGGCGCGCGCGCGGAGATGGCGATCGTCGCCGAGCACGGCGGTGCGGTCGAGGCCGTCCCGTACATGAAGGCGGCGCTGGTCGAGTCCCACCGCGAGCGGATCCGGCGGATCGAGTCGGGCGACCTGAAGGTCGTCGGCCAGAACGTCTACACCGAGACCGAGCCCTCGCCGCTGACGGCCGACGGCGACGGCGGGATCCTCGTCGTCGACCCGGACGTGGAGCGCCATCAGCGCGAGGCGGTCGTGGCGTGGCGTGAGGCGCGCGACCAGGGCGCGGTCGACGCGGCGCTGGCGGAGCTGAGCCGGGTCGCGCGATCGGACGAGAACGTCATGGAGGCCACGATCGCCGCCGCGCGCGCCGGGGCGACGACCGGCGAGTGGGCCGCCGCGCTGCGCGAGGTCTTCGGCTCCTACCGCGGCCCGACCGGGGTCGGCGAGGCGGCCGCGATCCCCAGCGAGTCGCTGGAGCAGATCCGCGACGAGGTCGAGCGGGTCAGCGACGCGCTGGGCCGGCGGTTGAAGATCCTCGTCGGCAAGCCGGGGCTCGACGGCCACTCCAACGGCGCCGAGCAGATCGCCGTCGCCGCCCGCGACGCGGGGATGGAGGTCGTCTACGAGGGGATCCGCCTGACGCCGGCGCAGATCGCCGCGAGCGCGCTGCAGGAGGGCGTCCACGTCGTCGGGCTCTCGATCCTGTCGGGCTCGCACCGCGAGCTGATCCCGTCCGTGGTCGAGGCGCTGCGCGAGGCGGGCATCGGCGAGGTGCCGGTGATCGTCGGCGGCATCATCCCGGTCGCCGACGAGGAGCCGCTGCGCGCCGCCGGCGTCGCCGCCGTCTACACGCCGAAGGACTTCGACATCACGCGCATCATGCGCGACGTCGTCGCGCTCGTGGCGGAGCGCAACGGCGTCGCGGCATCCGCCTGACCGCCCGCGGCACTACCGTTCCCGCGATGACCGACGGCGCGGATCTCGGGGCGCGGCTGCGCGACGGCGACCTGAGCGCGGCGCCGGCGGTGTTGAACCTCGTGGAGAGCCGGACGCCGGCGGCGCGGGCGGCGACGGCGGAGCTGCAGGCGGCGGTCGCCCCCGGCGCGCTCGGGCGCGAGGCGCCGGGCCACGTCGTCGGCGTGACCGGTCCTCCCGGCGCGGGCAAGTCGACGCTGCTCTCGCAGCTCGTCGCCGGCTGGCGCGCGCGCGGGCGCACGGTCGCGGTGCTCGCCGTCGACCCCTCCTCCAAACGCTCCGGCGGCGCGCTGCTCGGCGACCGTGCGCGCATCGAGCACGATCCCGCCGACCGCGGCACGTTCATCCGCTCGATGGCCGCCGGCGACCGTCTCGGCGGCCTCGCCCCCGCCACGCGGGCCGCCGCCCACGCGCTCGCGGCCGCGTTCGACGTCGTCGTGATCGAGACGGTCGGCGTGGGGCAATCCGAGACGGAGGTCGCGGAGGTCGCCGACACGGTCGCGGTCGTCGTGCAGCCCGGCTCGGGCGACGTGCTGCAGTTCCTGAAGTCGGGGATCATGGAGATCCCCGACGTGCTCGTCGTGACGAAGGCGGACCTCGGCCAGGTCGCGATCCGGGCGCGGCGCGACCTGCATGCGGCGCTGCGCTCGCTCGGGGCGCGGGAGGTCGCGGTCGTGGCGGTCAGCTCGCTGCCGCCGGCGCAGGGGATCGACGAGCTGCTCGACGCGCTGGACGCGCATCGCGGCGCTGGCGACGTGGACGCCCGCCGCCTGCGCGCGCGCCGCCTGCGCGCGCTCGCCGACTTCACCGCCGAGCACGGCGCGCGCGGCCTGCGCGCGCTCGGCGGGCGCCGCAGTGCCGAGCGCTGGCTCGAGCAGCAGGACCCCGGCCTCGACGTACCGGCGCTCGAGCGCGCGCTCGCCGTGCAGGCTGAGAGCGGGAACGCGTGAACGGCGTCAGAATCCCCGCCGTGCTGCTCGACGTGCTCGCACTCGCCGCCGCCTTCGCGCTCGGCAGCGCGCTCGCCGGCCTGCTCGGCGCCGCCAACCTCGGCACCGCGCTCGCGTTCGGCACGATCGCCTTCGCGGCCACGCTGGTCGTGCTGCTGCTTCGCCGAGACTGAACGGCGGCCCGGACGGCCGCCATGCGGCGTCCTCAGTCGCTCGCCTGCGTGAGCAGGCCACGCTCCCTGCGTCCTTGCCTGGCAGCCCCCGGACTCGCCGTGGCCGGCGCGTCATCCTGGCTGCGCGGCTAGGATCGCCGCGATGGCCGTCCCGATGCCGCAGGTCGAGGGAATCAGCCACCGCGACGTCAGCGTCCGCGGGCTGCGGCTGCACGTCGCCGAGGGCGGGCCGGCCGACGCGCCGCCGGTCGTGCTGCTGCACGGCTGGCCCCAGCACTGGTACATGTGGCGGCATGTGATCCCCCGCCTGATCGCAGATCACCGCCTGATCGTGCCCGACCTGCGCGGCCTCGGCTGGAGCGAGGCGCCGAAGCGGGGCTATCTCAAGCAGGAGCTCGCCGACGACGTGCTCGCGCTCACCTCCGAGCTCGGCGTCGAGCGCTTCGACCTGATCGGCCACGACTGGGGCGCCTTCGCCGGCTTCCTGATCTGCGCGAGCGCGCCGGCGCGCGTCGGGCACTACGTCGCCTGCTCGATCCCGCATCTGTGGCCGCCCGACGAGCGACCGAGCCTGCGCCGGCTGCTGAACCTCTGGTACCAGGTCGCGCTCGCCACGCCCGGCCTCGGCTCCGGGCTGATGCGCAACGGCAAGTTCACGCGCCAGGTCCTCACGGTCGCGCGCTCGCACGGCGACTACACGGAGCAGGAGCTGGCCGCGTTCGTCGACGCGCTGCGCCAGCGCGGCCCCGCGCACGCGACCTCCCAGTACTACCGCTCCTTCCTGCTGCACGAGCTGCGGCCGCTGATCAAGGGCGAGTTCAAGCAGAAGCCCTTCACCACACCGACGCATCTGCTGTGGGGCCGGCGCGACCAGATCCTCCAGGGCGGCCATGCGACCGGCGACCACGAGGCCTTCGCTCCAAACCTCACGATCGAGTGGGTCAACGACACCGGCCACTTCCTGCCCGAGGAGCGGCCCGAGCTCGTCGCCGAGCGGGCGCGGACGCTGTTCGCGAGCTGACCATGGCCCTCGGATGCTTCATCTCCACCGGCCGCTCCATCGAGCAGGCGCTCGAGCGCGTCCAGCACGCGGAGGAGCTCGGCTACGAGTCCGCCTACGTGACGCACATCGCCGGGCGCGAGTCGCTTACGGTGCTGACGGCGTACGCGATGCGCACGAGCCGGATCCGGCTCGGGACGGGCGTCGTGCCGATCTACACGCGCACGCCGGCGACGATGGCGCAGACGGCCGCCACGCTCGACGACCTCTCCGGTGGTCGGCACACGCTCGGGCTCGGCGTCTCGCACCGGCCCGTCGTCGAGGGCTGGCACGGGCAGACGATCGACAAGCCGGTCTCCGAGATGCGCGAGTACGTCGCGATCGTGCGGGCGATCCTGCGCGGCGAGGACCCGCCGCCAGGGCAGAAGTGGCAGACCGGCTTTCACCTCTCCGGCCTCGACCCGCGGCCCGAGCTGCCGATCTACGTCGCCGCGCTCTCCCCCGCGATGCTGCGGCTCGCCGGCGAGGTGGCCGACGGCGTGATCCTCTGGCTCTGCACCCCGCCGTACATCCGCGACGTCGTGCTGCCCGAGGTGCGCGCCGGGCGCGAGCGCGCCGGCAAGACGCTCGAGGGCTTCGACATCGTGCCCGCGGTGCCCTCCGGGCTCGTCGAGGATCCGGCCGACGCCCACGCCTCGCTGCGGCGCGAGCTGATCCCCTACTTCGGCCTGCCGTTCTACCGCGCGATGATCGAGCGCTCCGGCTTCGCCGACGAGATCGCGGCGTTCGACGCGGCCGCTGGGTCTGGCGACTTCGAGCAGATGCAGGCGGCGATCTCCGAGCGCTTCCTGAACGAACTGGCCGCCGTCGGCGACCGCGACGCGCTGCGCGCCGGGATCGAGCGCTACCGCGCCGCCGGCGCGACCTCACCCTGCGTCGGCCCGATCTCGAAGACCGACTTCAGCGCGACGCTCGACGCCGCAGCCGGCGCTTGACTCGCGGGCCGCGCTACGCGGGGTCGGGCGCGACGTCGCGAGCCGACGCGCAGTCCTGGAGCTTCAGTCGCACGTACCGCTGATCGTCTAGCGCCTTGTGGTTGATCTTCCGTGCTCGACCCCACGTCCCGCTCATCGGATCCCATTCACGCACGCGGATACCGCCGACCTCCACGGAGAGCAGGTAGAAGAGCCTTCCCTGCCCATCTTTGAGCACATCGCCGATCCAGAAGTCCGGCTCGTCGAGCACCTGGTGACGCAGCGTCGAGATCGCACGCTGCAAGAGCACGAGCAGCACGGTGACAGCACCGGTGCCGATCGCGACGGTCGCGGCCGGCGGAGGCGCCAGCACAGCACCGACCAAGCCGGTGACCGCTGCGACCAGTGCGATGCTGACCAACAGCTCCGCGATCGAGCGGTGCAGGTACATGCCACGCGTCACATTCCGCCAGACCGAGTCGCCCGACGTGCGCCAGGGCGGTTCGCGAACGATGCCGTCGATACGTGGTCGAATCACGTACCAGTCGGCAAGGCTCGACGCGTAGACGAACCCGGCGAGGCACGCGAGCGCGCCGAAGCAGATCGCAAGCTGCTCGTCGCCCGACAGCCAGATCGAGTGCGCTGCGCCGCCGGCTGCGCCGGCGAGCACACCGACCGTGACCGTGACGGCGACCTGCCGACGCACCCGCCGGTCCTGTCGACGCCGCTCCGCCCCGGCTGGCGAACGCGCCGCCCCGCGCAGCGCAGCCGTGTGGAGGGCGTAGAGGATCAGCCAATAGGCCGCCAGCGCGGCGCCGAGGGCGAGTGCCTCCAGATGCGCTGGCGTGAGCCCGACGATCGCGCAGGCGACTGCGAGGCAGATCGCCTGTACCCACAGAAACGTGGAGTTCATTGTACGTAACCGTACACTGGAGACTCGACGGGTGCGCTGAGCTCGGCTGGACGGTCAGGGGTACCCTCGTCCCATGCGCGAATCGCTCCGCGACGGTCATGGCCGGCTGATCGGCGACGTGCGCATCTCCGTCACCGACCGCTGCAACTTCCGCTGCCAGTACTGCATGCCGGCCGAGGGACTGCCGTGGCTGGAGCGCGCGGAGGTGCTGAGCTTCGAGGAGATCGCGCGGGTCGTCGCGCTGCTCGCCTCGATGGGCGTCGGCGACGTGCGCCTCACCGGCGGCGAGCCGCTCGTGCGGCGCGACCTGCCGCGGCTGGTGGAGCAGTTGACGCGCATCGACGACGTGCGGGAGGTCTCCCTGACGACGAACGGCTTCCTGCTGGAGCGCGACGCGGCCGCGCTCGTCGCGGCCGGCGTGAACCGCTTCAACGTCTCGATCGACTCGCTCCAGCGCGACCGCTTCTTCGCGATGACGCGCCGCGACGCGCTGCCGCAGGTGCTGCGCGGCCTCGAGACGCTCGCTGCCTTTCCGCAGGCGCATCCGATCAAGGTCAACGCGGTCGCCATCCGCGGCTTCACCGAGCAGGAGGCGCTGCCCTTCGCCGAGCTCGCCCGCCGCCGCCCCTACGAGGTCCGCTTCATCGAGTTCATGCCGCTCGACGGCGATCACGCCTGGACGCCCGAGCAGGTCCTGACCGGAGAGGAGATCCGCGCGGCGATCCATGCGGTATACCCGCTCGAGCCCGAGCCGCGCGAGCCGAGCGCGACCGCGCGCGTCTTCCGCTTCGCCGACGGACACGGCCGCATCGGCTTCATCAACCCGGTCTCCGAGCCGTTCTGCGACGACTGCAACCGCATCCGCCTGACCGCCGACGGGCGCCTGCGCACCTGCCTCTTCTCGCTCCACGAGACCGACCTGCGGGGTCCGCTGCGCGCCGGTGCCGACGACGACGAGCTGGAGACCATCGTCCGCGACGCCGTATGGCGCAAGGAGCTCAAGCACCGCGTGAACGAGCCGGGCTTCGTCCAGCCGGCGCGGACGATGAGCGCGATCGGCGGTTGAGCGCGACCGCTTTCCGGGCGTTTGGCACTTGGCGCCGCGAGGCTGTTTTCTTCGGCGCCTCATCGTCAAGCAAGGAGACGCACGTGAAGGCGCCAGTCTGGAAGTACGTCGCGATCGGCGGGGCCTGCCTCGCGCTCGGCGCCGCCGGGACCGCCGGCGCAAGCAGCCTGATCACCGGCAAGAGCATCAAGGACGGCTCGATCGGGACCAAGGACCTCTCGAAGAAGGCGCGCAAGGCGCTGGCCGGCAAGACCGGACCGCGCGGCGCGGCCGGAGCGCGCGGCGCGGCCGGCAGCAACGGAGCGCCGGGCTCCGCCGCGCCGGCGCTCCTCGTCGGCAACTCCGGTGCGGCCGCCGGCACGTCGCGCTTCGCCCCGCTGGCCGGCGGCGGCGTCACCGCCACCACCGAGCCCGGCGTGCTGACGCCGGTCCCGCCCGGCCCGACGTTGACGGCGCGCGACCTCGTCGTCCGCGTCCCCGCCGCGCCGGGCGCCGGCGAGTCGATCACGATCACGCTGCGCGTCGCCAACGCCGACACGCCGCTGACGTGCACGATCGCGAACGCCGCGCAGACGTGCTCTACGACGACCGGCACCGCGACGCTCGCCGCGGGCGCCCTGACGAGCATGCGCACGGACGCGACCGCCGGCGCGACGGCGAACGCAATCATCTGGTCGTTGCGCCTCAGCTCCTGATCCGGAACGCCGCCGGGTGCCCACGCGGCACCCGGCCGCGCTCTCAGCCGCGCTGCGCCGCCGCGACCGCCGCCTTGAACTCGTCGAAGCCGAACGCGCCCTCCAGGCGCGCCGCGACCCGCCCGTGGCGGTCGATCGCGAACAGCCACGGCTCGCTCGAGAGGCCGAACGCCTTCAGCTGCGGGCGCAGACCCTTGTTGGGGTCGTTGTCGACGTAGACCTCGTTGTGGATGAAGGCGACCTTGTCGCCGTAGACGGTCTTGAGCTGCTCGGCGATGTCGGTCACCGGCCCGCAGACGCGCGACTGGCACAGCGCCGGCGTCGAGAACAGCAGCATCACCGGACGCTTGCCGAGCACGTTCTTCAGGCTCACGCCGTGCATCGTGTCGGGCGGCGTGCGCGTGTCGATCTTCGCCGCGTCACCGCCGACGGACGCGAGCGTCGGCGTGTCGATCCGCGGCGCCGGATCCCCCACCGCGACGATGCCGGCGCCCGAGCGCCCGACGTCGACGACGTTCGTCCCCCCCACAAGCTGTGCGCCGGCGCGCGTGATCGCGAGCACGTACCAGCGGCCCTCGCCCGGCAGGTCGACGTTCGCGTAGTAGACGGCCTTCACGTCGCCCGGATCGGTCGTGTGGCTGCGAAACGGCGGGCGCACCTGCAGCGAGTCCGCCGGCGCGAGGAACGGCCCCTGCGCGCGGCCGTCCGGCGTGCGCGCGATGTAGATCGCCGTCTTGCCGTAGATGAAGCTGCCGTCGGCGCCGACGAGGCCGAACGCGAGCCGGTTGCGCCCGGGCGCGTACGCGGTCGTCGCCAGCGCGACGTTGGGTCCCGCGAGCAGCGTCCCGGCGAGCTTGCGCAGCGTGCGGCCCTGCGGTGCCGGAAAATCGCCGATCGCCGGGTGCTCGGCGGCCGCGAGCTGCGCGCTTGGCGGGGCCGGCTGGACATTGGCAGCGTTGGATGCCCCGCCGCCGCCTGAGCCGCCGCAGCCCGCCGTTGGGATCGCTACGGCGGCAAGGGCCACGGCTGGCAGGATGGCTCTGATCGGCAGACGGAGCATCGAAGGGGAAGACGCCGCGGGGGGCTCGGGTCTTCCCGAGATCCTACGGATCGGGATCGAGCAGCGCCGAGGCGGTGAGCAGGTCCTCCGGGCGGTTGACGTTGAAGAACTGCCGTTCGTCGGCCAGCTCGAGAACGCGCGGAGCGAGCGCGGCGACGAGCTCGCGCAGCGGCGCCGAGCGCCCGGCGCCGCGCAGCGCGGCCGCCAGCGGCGCCAGCGCGCTCGCCTCGTAGCGGGCGAGCAGCGGCTGCAGGCGCCCGCCCACGCGCGGCACGAGCGCCGGCGCCCCGCCCGCGTCCGCGTAGGCCAGCTCGCGCACGAGCAGCGTGGTCACGAACGGCAGATCGCCCGCGCAGACGAGGATCGCGCGACCATCGACCTGCTCCAGCGCGTGCACGATCCCCGTCAGCGGGTGGCGTGGCACGTCGGGCTCGGTCCAGATCCCGACGCCGGGCAGCGGCGGCAGCTCGGTGTCGCGCTTGGCGACCACGACGACCTCGTCGAGCACAGCCTGCAGCGCCCCGACGGGGTAGGCGAGCAGCGGCACGCCCCACAGCTCGACGGTGGCCTTCGCGCCGCCGATGCGTCGCCCGCTGCCCCCGGCGAGGACGACCCCGATCGGACCGGGAGAGCTCCCTGCCGTCTCGCTCATCTCCAGGGAGCATAGAATCAGTGGGATGGAGGGTTCCACCGAGCAGGAGACCGTCCGCAGCTGGTTGCGCTGCTACCGCTGCTGGTCGCAAAACCTGGAGGTCCAGGTCCACTACGAGGGCATCCACCGCATCGACCCCGCGACCGGCGAGCGCGCCGAGGTCGTGGACGAGATGCAGGAGGCCGTCGTGCAGTGCCTGGACTGCATGCACGACCAGCCGCACCTCGGCTTCCACAACGGCCGCGTCGAGCCGATCGAGGACCGCTGGGAGCGGATGGTCGCCGGCACGCCGTGGGTCGCCTCCTGCACCGTGACCGTCGAAGCCGAGGACGTCGAGACGTGCTCCGGCCCGGAGGCCGGCGACGCGCTCTCCTACGCCGCCTTCGGCGATCACGGCACGCGCGAGTTCTTCACGCACGTGCGCTTCCACAAGCACGACGACGACCAGATCGTCGTGCATCTGCTCGTCGAGCTCTACGCGCGCTCCTCCGAGGAGGCGACCGACGTGCTCGAGACCGCCGCCCGCGGCGCGCTGGCGATCACCTCCCTGGCGGAGGAGTCACGCCCGCCGGCGTCGAGCGCCGACGACGTGCACTGAGCAAGGCAGAGGGCGACACCCCGGTAAGGGTGCCGCCCTCCTCTGGTTGCGCCTCCGCTACCGCCCGGACCGCTTCGCGCAGCCCATCACGTGCAGCGGCTGGTTCACCCGCACCAGCTTCCCGTTCTGCCCACGGAACGACAGCGTCGCCACTTGGCGCTTGGACCTCGCTGTGCAGAGGTCGGCGACCGTGCCGAGCGGACCCTGCTTGCCTGCGTTGAGGCGCAGGGTGAACCGCGTGATCGGCACGTCGGGCACGGTGGCGAACGTCGTCGCGAGCAGCTTCCCCTGCGGGACCTCGATGGTCCCGACGAGGTTGAACTTCACCTGGCCGCGCAGGGCGATCACGAGGTTCGGCAGACTCCCGGCCGGCTTGTCGGGATCCTGGACGAAGAACGCTCCGCCCTTCAGCGGCCGCTTGAGCAGCGGCGTGATCGCCACGGCGCTGCCGGCCCGCGCGCTCGCGCAATGCCCGGCGTCGAACGCGACCTGCGTGCAGGCGTTGTTCACGACGTCGAGGCGTGCGTTGAGCGTCGTCGGCAGCGTCACGCTCACGGCCTTGAGGCCTGTCTGGCCGGGCGGCTGGGTGAGGGTCGTGGTCAGCGGCGTCGAGACGTGCCGGCGCGTGTGGCCCTTGGACCCGACGCTCATGCGCATCGTCGGGCTCAGCGGCAGGCTCGCGCAGTCGTTGACCTTGAAGCGCGAGCGGAGCTTCGCCACCGTCCCGGCCGTCGAGACGACGGTCGCGCCGATCGTCTTCGGATTGCAGCTCGTCGGGTTGACCATGAACTTGGGACGGTCGATCAGCACACTGATCCAGCGCACCTGCAGCGGGATCCCGTCGAGGATCGTCGGCAGCGGATCGGTCCTAACGCTCGCCTTCGCGGTCGTCGGGTCGATGTCGAGCGCAGCTCGCACCACGATCGTGCCGAGGTCGAACGGGCCCGCGATCGCCGGTATGACGATCGAGAGGCTGAACGGCGCGCCGTGATAGTGGGTGCCGAGGTAGACGCGGCCCTTGACCACGAACGGGTCCAAGCCGGGACCGGCGGCGGTGCTGACCGTCCCGATCCGCGACCCCTCGCTGCAGGTGCCGAGCGCGACGTTCGTCGTCGAGCAGAGCGGGACGTTGGCGATCTTCGCCAGCAGCCCGTTCGGCAGGTCGACCGACTTGATCGACGCGAGCTCCTCGTCGTCGTCGCTGCGGACGACGTTGAGGACGAACGACGAGGATGAGCCGCCCGCGGGCACATCGCCGTTCGCGGTCTGGGTGCCGGCGCTGAACGTCGGCTTGAACTGCGTGGCCGGGCACGGCGCGCCATGCCCGTCGTGCGAGGTCGTGAACGAGCTTTCGGACTCGACGACCTTCCCGCTCCAGCCGGTCAGCGTCGCCTTCGTCGTGTACGTCCCACAGTGCGGCGGGTTGGACAGCGCCGCCCGCGATCCCCCGAAGAACTCGAGGTGCAGGTGCGAGAACGGCAGTTGCGGGTTGTTGTCGAACGTCGCCGAGATCTGACCCGTCTTCGGGTCGAGCACGGTCTTGCCCGGCAGCTTCAGCATCAGCCCCGGGCCCTTCGCCACGAGGTAGAGCCCGATGAGCGAGTTCGTCGGGTTGGCGTGCGGCGTGGCGAGGTAGATCGCCCCCGTGAGCGGATCGTCCAGCAGCGGCGTGTCCACCGTCACGGTCCCGACCTTCGAGGCGTCGGGGCACGTCGGGTCCGAGCTGCTGTGGATGTCGATCTGCGCCGCCGAGCACGCCCCCAGCCCATCCGCCGAGGAGGGCGAGACCCGCACCCCGCGCGGAAGCGTCACGACAGCCTTCTTGAGGTCGCTCTGCGCGGGGAGGCTCGGATCGGTGATCGTCTCCTGCGGGATGCGCAGGTCGAACGTCCACCCGGACGGGCCAGGTGAGGCGGTCGACATCGGCCGTGCATCGAGGGTCGGGGTGAACGGGACCTGATTGCACCCGCTTGCGCCCACGAGGGCGCCGCCCTCAGCGGCGGTCTGGTGGCTCGTGAAGCTGGCCGTGGCGAATGTGCCGGGGTGCATCCACGAGTCGATGTTCAGCGTCGTGGTCTGCGGACCGTTGCAGGAGGTCGGGAGCCGGAGGAAGGCCTTCGGCGGCACGCCCGCGGCGCAGCCGAGTCCGCCACTGCTGGCCGGGCAGGCACGTTCGGGCGTGTGGATCGGATCTGCAGGAATACCCCAGAGCGTCAGCGACGTTGCGGTCACCGCGAGCCCCTCGCTCACGTTCCTTGCGTTCACCGAGAGGCCGTAGTCCGTTCCGCTGCGCAGCTCCGCGTCGAGCGTGACGACTGTTCCCGCAAAGACAAACCCAAACCGCGCGGGTACGTCGGGTGGCGGCACCATGCTGAACAGCTGCGTCTGAGCTGAGGCGGGGACGCAGAAGCCGGGGAGCGGGCAAATTGGAAGTGTGATCGCGGCGAGACCGACCTGGGACGCCGCCGGACAGAGCTCTCCGGATCCGGATCCGTTGGCGAGCTCGTCGAGTGAGCATTGCGCGACGGCCGTCGGGTTGCCGATGAGCCCCGGCGGCACGTCGACGAGCACGTCCTTCATCGGCTCGTCCGGCCAAAGCGGCCCCTCGACGGGATCCGTCCGCGTGTTGAGCGAGATCGTCGTCGAGACGGCGTAGGGATGGCCGCCTGCCTGGGTGTACGACACGTCGCCGCTCTGGTTCGCAAGGACGGACCCGTCGAACGCGGTCACGCCGAACGCCGCGTGCGCCGGGGATGCCAGGCCGCCCAGCGCCAGCAGGACGGCCGCGCTGCTCAGCATCAGGCTCGCGAGCAAGCGCCAGAATGCGATGCCTCGCACCCGACCTCCAGGCTCCAACACGTCGTCACTCCTCTGCTCGTTGTTCGATGCCTTGCTATGCATGGGCTGTCCTGAGTGCGATGTGAAGGGTTTGCGGGGAAGGATCCTGCGAGTAGCTGGCAGTCACCGTGAGCCGGAGCCGGCCACGTCGAGCAAGCTCGGACCTCGCCGCGCGGCTGAGCCGCAGACGCAGGCGGAGCCGGGCGCCGTGCCGAAGGGTGCGTGTGATCGCCTGAATCCGCCTAGGCCCGCCAAGCGAGGCGGTCACGCGGACCCGGAGCATGCCCGGTTGCGAGACGGCGATCGTCAGCCGGGTGATGCCTCGACGAATCAACTGGCGCCGCTGGCGGACGCCGAGCGGCTTCACAAAGAACACGCCGAGCGGGCCCGGCGGCTCGAGCGCGTCGCCCGCACCGTCCGCGCGGACCGTCGGCGGGACCGGAGGCGTTGGGTGAGCGCTGACCGGCAGCCTGCAGCCGTCTCCACCGCATGGCACGAACACCGGCGTCCCCGAGTCGGCCAAGCCTCCAACGCGAGCGTCGTAGAGGTCGCGGGCCTGGTCGATGTCCGTCGAACGCAACCGGTCGCGCGTCGTGAAGTAGACGTCGTGCCCGTCGCCCGAGGCGTCGACGAACACAGACGCCCCGGAGCCGGCCCCACCCGAAATCAGATGCACCTGACCTGTCACCGTGTCGAACTCGTAGACGTCTGTGGCGGTGTTGTGATCGTCAGTCGTCAGCTGTTCGTCACTATTGAAGAACACGAAGCGCCCATCGTCGGAGAGCGGACGATTGAGGTGTGACGTATCAAGCGATACGCCAAACGAGCTGTTGTTCGTGTAGAGATCTGCCTCTGCCGTCGCGGCCTGTCCGGTCGGGTTGCATGAGGCGCATTGCAAGTTCCCAGCCCCTCCATTCGCCGTCGCGTCGTAGACGTAGATCTCTCGACACTCGAACGACACGAACCCAGCCTTCGACGGGCAGCTGTTGCCATGGTCGTACTCGGGCCGGCCATAGAGCGACAGCAGCTCGCGTGTCCCCTGTGTCTCGAAGATCATGTGCTTACCATCCGGAGTGACGCGTGACCACTTCGGGTCTGCTCCCCACCCCATGTTCCCAAGGATGCGCCTGAACTCCGTGCCATCGTTCACGGCGCCGACCTCGTGGATGCCGCCATTGTGCCAGACGGAGATCCGCACCCCTCCGACCGGACCGCCAGTGTCACCAGTCGGCCCCCCGGGCACGAACTGGGCCCCCGTGAAGTACACATAGCTTCCGTCAGCGGATGCTCCGATCACGCCGGAGACTCCTCCGCTCTGCCCGCCCGGTTGATTGACAATGGAAAGCTGCGTCAGGTGGTGTCCAGCCGGAGCGTTGACGTCGTAGCGATAGAGGTCCGATGCGCCGTTGGTGTCGGAGTCGGCGAGCTGCTCGGAGGTCGTGAAAAAGATTTGCGTGCCGTCGGCGCTCGCCGCCCAGTACGTCGCGGGGGGAGGAGGGCCTCCGGAATAGGCCGGGTCGGGCAGCGGATCGGCGATCCCGTCCCCGCCGCAGGTGGGATCGCCGTCGCAGTCGGTGCGCTCCGACGCGCTGATCCGGGTCGTTGTGTCATCGCCCGTTGGCAGCGTGCCCTGGTCGTCACGCATGTAGACGACACCGCTCGTGTGGTTGTCCGCATAAGGCGGGCCAGTGAAGACGACGTAGCGCCCATCCTGAGAGATCGTCCCGTTCGTGTAGCGCTTTTGCACCGCCCCCTGGCCCGCTTGGGCGACTGTCGCGGTCCCTCCCTCGGCAGCAGGAAGGATGCCTGCCAGCCGCACCGTTCCGCTCACCCACTCGTACAGCTTCGGCTCAGATGTGTCCAAGCCCGCGCTGACGGCGTCATCCGTAAGGTTTCGCATGGACTCGAACAGCACATGGCTGAAATTCGCCGACGCAGCGGCCACCCAGGGCTTGTTGTTCGCATCCGTACCCTGCATCGTGGTCGCGTCGCTCACCAGCTCATACATGCCCGCGCCAGAGCTGAGCAAGTCGTCGCGCATGTACAAGTTCACCGCGCCCGCAACGTTCGGCGAATCCCCTAAAGGAGACTTGGCCAAGAAGACTCCGCGGGACAGATCCGGCGACATCTCGCCAACGTAGCGGGGCTCGAGGCTCGCAAGCGCTGTCTCAAGGTATGACGTCGGCTCCTGCGGCGGGGTAATGCCGTGTGTCTTCCACCTCCCACGGTCGTCGCGCACTGACATGTACTCAGTCGAAACACCAGTCCCGCGAACATCACCAAACCCTGTCAAGGAGGGAAACATGATCGCGCCGCCTCCTGCAGCCGCGCGCACGCGGTCCGGGTTCGAGATGACATCGGCGCCACGCTTCTGCGCCGGGGTCACCTGCTCGTAAACGCGGCCATCGGGCAGCGCCGCGCTCGACAATCCCGTAAATGCGGCGAACACCAAGGCGATACACATGCCAGCGACGCTGGCACCCCGCCACGCAAGAACATCACGATCGATCATCTCTCTCCTCGTCCAGCAGATGGATCTAGGAACATACGCTTTTCCCTGTCCCGTGGGCCCAAATACCGCGGCACCAAGACTTTCAGCGTTGTAATCCAACACTTGTTGCATATCAACTGTTTTGCCACGCTGACACTGGCTTAGTGCTACTTTACTGGCGGCGCTAGTCGGAACTTACGGCGCTACAGTTTTTCGCTTGTGAGTACGGGGGAAAGGGGACTACTGCCGCGTTGGAACGCGGCCCGCTCACGATGGCCAAGCATTGCATCCATTTTGATTAACTGCCTCTAACAAGGAAGCGCTACATGAGACATACTCGCTTTATCATGGTGGCATTAGTCGCTGCGATCACACTCTCGCTGGCCGCATCACAAGCCAGCGCACTAAGATCAATTGAAACCGGCGGGGTCACTAGAAGAGTCACCGCATCAGGCAGATTAAGATTCGGAAATGAAAATCTAGAAGCCAGCATGGAAATTCTCTGCAACGTCACTTTGCTAAGAACAATCGCTGGCGCGATACAAAAGAGATCGGGAGCGATCTTCGGTGGCCTCACCGGAGTCGCTATAGATGACGGCCTCAACCACTGCGGACACGGCTCCGCCATCACAAATGTCCTAGCAGTTGTCGCTCTAAAAAATGACGGCACGAGAGAATGCACCGAATTAGGCTCCGGCGTTCATCTATGTGTTGTAAATTGGAACCTACTGTATAACAGCATATTAGGAACACTACCCGAAATAACCGGCGTCAATTTTACGGTCGAAAGAGTGAAATTCCTAATCAGATTCAACGACGCTCTCGGGTTTAATGATGGTTGTCTATATGAAGGTAACGTCCCCGCCTTTGCGAGAGTCTCCGCAGGTTCCATCAGAACAGGCGAAATCATTCTAGAAAGAAGAATGTTGACACTGATCAGAAGACTAGAAGGATTCGCCTGTCCAAACCCAGCCACACTCAGCGGCACGTTTGCCCTCGAACCAGCAATCAACATTAGACTAACCTAATCCGCTGAACTTGGTGCGAGGCCGCATATGCGGCCTCGCACCAACAATTTATGCTTGCTGTTGAACGAGATTGGCGTCCAAAGGCATCCGCCCCGCCAAACTGCTTCTCTAATGCTCGTGCCCTGATGGCACGCGCCTAACCAAGAAGGTCCTATGAGACATACTCGCCCTATCACGGTCGCACTGGTCGCCGTGTTCATGCTGTCGCTGGCGGCATCACAAGCCAGCGCACTAAGATCGATCGAAACCGGTGGAGTAACTAGAAGAGTCACCGCATCAGCCAGGCTGAGAATAGGCGACGAAAGACTAGAAGCTAGCACGGAAATAACTTGCAACGTGACATTACTAGGCACAATCGCCGGAGCGATAGCAAAGAGAGCGGGGGCGATCTTTGGCGGCATCACCGGGGTGGCTATAGATGACGGACTCAACCATTGCGCACATGGGAGTGTGATCAGAAATTTCCTAGCAGTCGTCGCCCTAAAAGCCGATGGCACAACTGAATGTACAGAATTAGGTGGCGGCGTGCATCTATGTATTGTAGATCGCAATCTGGTATATAATAACATATTAGGCACGCTACCGGAAATAACAGGCGTTCTATTTACGATTGAAAGAGTCAAGTTCCTAGTCAGATATAACGACGTCCTTGGGCAGAATAACGGCTGCCTATATGAAGGTAGCATCGGCGCCTTCGCAAGAGTTTCCGCGGGCACCGTCAGAACAGCTGAAATCCTACTAGAAAGAAGACTGTTCAGATTAGTCAGAAGACTAGAAGGACTGGCCTGCCCAGACCCGGTGACTGCGAGCGGAGTATACGCGCTCGAACCAGCAATCAGAATCAGACTAACCTAATATCCTGAACGCCGCGAGGCGCATGCGCCTCGCGGCCAAACAGCCAGTAATGCCCTAAGCCGTCGGACGCTTACGCCACACCAAGCCGCGCTTCCAGCGCGCTCAGCTGCGCCCGCAGCTCCTGGGGCAGCTTGTCGCCGAACTGGGCGAAGTGCTCGTGGATCGAGGGCAGCTCCTCGCGCCACTCGGCCGGGTCGACGTGCAGCAGGTCGGCGAGGTCCTCGGCGGAGACGTCGAGCCCCTCGACGTTGAGCGCGTCCGCGGTCGGCAGCAGGCCGATCGGGGTCTCGACCGCCTCGGCGGTGCCGGCGACGCGCTCGAAGACCCACGCGAGCACGCGCGAGTTCTCGCCGAAGCCGGGCCACAGCCAACGCCCGCCGCTGTCCTTGCGGAACCAGTTGACGTAGAAGATCTTCGGCAGCTGGGCGCGGTGGGCGGGATGCATTCGCCCGATCTTCAGCCAATGCGCGAAGTAGTCGGCCATGTGGTAGCCGCAGAAGGGCAGCATCGCGAACGGGTCGCGGCGCAGCTTGCCGACTGCGCCGGTGGCGGCGGCCGTCGTCTCTGAGGCCATGATCGAGCCGAGGAAGACGCCGTGCTCCCAGTCGAACGCCTCGTGCACGAGCGGCACGACCGTCGAGCGCCGGCCGCCGAACAGCATCGCGTCGATCGGGACGCCGGCCGGGTCCTCCCACTCGGGCGCGATCGCCGGATCCTGGGAGGCGGGCACCGTGAAACGCGAGTTCGGATGGGCCGCGGCCGTCTCGGAGGCGGGCGTCCAGTCGTTGCCGTGCCAGTCGATCAGATGGTCGGGCACGCCGTCGGTCATGTGCTCCCACCAGACGTCGCCGTCGTCGGTCTTCGCCGTGTTCGTGAAGATCGAGTTCGCGCGCGCGGTCGCGATCGCGTTCGGGTTCGTGTTCTCGTTCGTGTTCGGCGCGACGCCGAAAAAGCCGGCCTCGGGGTTGACCGCGTAGAGGCGGCCGTCGGCGCCGAACTTCATCCACGCGATGTCGTCGCCGACCGTCTCGACCTTCCAGCCCTCGAGCGTCGGGATCAGCATCGCGAGGTTCGTCTTGCCACAGGCGGAGGGGAACGCGCCGGCGATGTACTTCGCCTCGCCCTCAGGCGACGTGAGCTTGAGGATCAGCATGTGCTCGGCCATCCAGCCCTCGTCGCGCGCCATCACCGAGGCGATCCGCAGCGCGAAGCACTTCTTGCCGAGCAGCGCGTTGCCGCCGTAGCCCGAGCCGTAGGACCAGATCTCGCGCGCTTCGGGGAAGTGGACGATGTACTTCTCGGTGTTGCACGGCCACGGGACGTCCTCCTGGCCGGGCTCCAGCGGCGCGCCGACGGTGTGCAGGCACGGCACGAAGTGGCCGTCGGCGCCGAGCACGTCGAGCGCGCCCTTGCCCATGCGCGTCATGATCCGCATGCTCACCGCGACGTAGGCGGAGTCCGTCAGCTGCACGCCGACGTGGGCGATCGGCGAGCCGAGCGGGCCCATCGAGAACGGCACGACGTACATCGTGCGCCCGCGCATCGAACCCTCGAACAGGCCCTTGAGCGTCGCGCGCATCTCGGCGGGGTCGCGCCAGTGGTTCGTCGGGCCGGCGTCGGCCTCGTCCTCGGAGCAGATGAAGGTGCGATCCTCGACGCGGGCGACGTCGCCCGGATCCGACAGCGCGAGATAGGAGTTCGGACGCTTCGCCTCGGAGAGCCGCTCGAAGGTGCCCGCGTCGACGAGCCCCTGGCAGAGCGCGTCGTACTCCTCGGCCGAGCCGTCGCACCAGTGGATGCGGTCCGGCTGCGTCAGCGCCGCGACCTCTTCGACCCAGGCCAGCAGCTTTGCGTGTTCGGTCGGTGCGTCAGTCTCAATGATGCTCACGGGCACTCCCTCGTGACGGTCGCGGGGCACCCGCGGCATTGTTTCATCGTTTTCGGAACGGTGCTTCCGAACGCGCTATTCCGGCGTGCCCGGGGTCTTGCGCGGCACGAGCACGAGGCGCTTGAACTCCGCCACCAGCAGCCCGTCCTGGTTCAGGACGCGCGTGTGGACCTTCACGACGCCGCGGTCGAGCTTCGTCTTGGAGGCCTTGACGTCGAGCACCTCGGTCTCGCAGAAGAGCGTGTCGCCGTGGAAGACCGGGTTCGGATGGCTCAGCTCCTCGGTCGCGAGGTTCGCGATCGCCTTGCCGGAGACGTCGGAGACCGACATCCCGAGCGCGAGCGAGTAGACGAGCGGCCCGACGACGACGTTGCGACCCTGCTGGGACTGCGCCGCGTAGACGTCGTTGAGGTGCAGCGGGTGGTGGTTCATCGTGATGAGGCAGAAGAGGTGGTCGTCGGACTCGGTCACCGTCTTGGCGGGCCAGTGCTTGTAGACCGCGCCGACCTCGAACTCCTCGAGGTAGCGGCCGTACGGGTGGGCTCCGGTGGCCTCGCGGGCCGCCTGATCGGTCTCGACGCCGTGGATCGTGTCAGTCATGGACATACCGTCCTGCATTCTAGGAAGCTCAAGGGAAAGACGGGAAGTGTGCCGGCTCCGCCGCGGCGGTGCGCCGCCGTCGCAGGCGCCTCAATACGATCTGTGCGACCAACCACCTAAGCGAGAGACCCAGTGCGCAATCCCCGAGACTTCGGCAAGCCGCTGGCCGTCGGGGCTCCCGAGCCGTTGCTCGAGATCCCGGTCCGGCCGTCGCGGATGATCCACTTCTTCGACGCCAGCAACGAGAAGATGGCGGCGAAGGTCCCCGACATGGCCGCGCAGGCGGACATCCTGCTCGGCAACCTCGAGGACGCCGTCCCCGTCGACCGCAAGGAGGCCGCACGCGAGGGCCTCGTGAAGGTCGGCCGCGAGGTCGACTTCGGCGACACGCAGCTGTGGACGCGCGTCAACAGCCTCGACAGCCCGTGGGTCCTGGACGACCTGCTGCGGCTCGTCGGCGAGATCGGCGACAAGCTCGACGTGATCATGGTCCCGAAGGTCGAGGGCGCCTGGGACATCCACTACGTCGACCGCCTGCTCGCCCAGCTCGAGGCCAAGCACCGCGTGCGCAAGCCGATCCTCGTGCACGCGATCCTCGAGACGGCGCTCGGCGTCGCGAACCTCGAGCAGATCGCCGCCGCCTCCCCGCGCATGCAGGGGATGAGCTTCGGCCCGGCCGACCTCGCCGCCTCGCGGCGCATGAAGACGACGCGCGTCGGCGGCGGCCATCCCGGCTACCGCGTGATCGAGGATCCGAACCCGGACAACCCCGAAGCGCCGCGCGCCAGCGCCCAGCAGGACCTCTGGCACTACTCGATCGCCCGCATGGTCGACGCCTGCGCCGCGACCGGGATCCTGCCCTTCTACGGCCCGTTCGGCGACATCGCCGACGACGCCGGCTGCGAGGCGCAGTTCCGCGCCGCCTTCCTGATGGGCTGCGTCGGCGCCTGGTCGCTGCATCCGCGCCAGATCGCGATCGCGAAGAAGGTCTTCTCGCCCGATCCCGACGAGGTCAGGTTCGCCCAGCGCGTGATCGAGGCGATCCCCGACGGCGCGGGCGTGCACATGCTCGACGGCAAGATGCAGGACGACGCCACCTTCAAGCAGTGCAAGGTGATGGTCAACCTCGCCGAGCTGCTGGCCCAGAAGGACCCCGAGCTGGCCGAGGCCTACGGGTTCACGACCACCACGACCGGGAGCTAGAGCGTGCGCTTCTTCGAGTACGAGTCGCGGCAGATCGTCGCGAAGGCGGGCATCCCCGTCTCCAAGCACGGCTTCGCCACGACGCCGCAGGAGGCGCGGCGGATCGCCGAGGAGATCGCGGGCCCCGTCGTGATCAAGTCGCAGGTGCTGACCGGCGGGCGCATGAAGGCCGGCGGCGTGAAGTTCGCCGACACCCCGGACGAGGCGGCCGAGCACGCCGAGTTCGTCCTCGGCCTGGAGATCAACGGCCACATGCCGCGCGGCGTGCTGGTCGACTCGCGCGTCTCGGTCAAGCAGGAGTACTACGCCGGCGTCGTCTGGGACGGAATCCGCAAGCAGCCGGTGATGCTGTTCAGCGACATGGGCGGCATCGACATCGAGGAGGTCGCCGAGACGCATCCCGACCACGTCGGTCGCGGCCACTTCTCGAACCTGATGGCCGTGCCGGACTTCAAGGCCAAGGAGGTGATCGCCTCGATCGGCGTGACCGGCTCCGCCCTCACGCGCGCGACCCCGATCCTCGCGCGGCTGGCGCGGCTGTTCGTCGAGCGCGACATGACGCTCGCGGAGATCAACCCGCTCGCGCAGCTCGAGGACGGCTCGTTCGTCGCCGTCGACGCCCACATGGACATGGAGAACGAGGCGCGCCCGCGCCAGAAGGCGCTGCTGAAGGAGCTCGGCGTCGGCGACGAGGAGACCCGCCAGGCGCGCGAGGCGACGGAGTTCGAGCTCGCCGGCGAGGCCGTCGATGCCGCCTCGCACCGCGGCGTGGCGGGCAACGTGACCGAGTTCGACGGCAACCTCGGGCTCGTGATCGGCGCCGGCGGCGGTTCGCTGACGCTCTTCGACGCCGTTCGCGCGCACGGCGGCAAGCCGGCCAACTACTGCGAGATCGGCGGCAACCCGTCGGTCGAGAAGGCCTGCGGGCTGGCGAAGCTCGTGCTGAGCAAGCCGGGCGTCGACAAGATCGCGGTGATGATGTCGATCGTCTCCAACACGCGCGTGGACATCGTCGCGCGCGGCGTCATCAAGGCGTGCCTGGAGCTGGGCCACGACCCGGCCGAGAAGATCGCGATCTTCCGCATCCCCGGCGCCTGGGAGGACGAGGGCTTCAAGATCCTCGCGAAGTACGGGGTCGAGTACTGCGACCGCAGCGTGTCGATGCACGAGGCCGCGCGGCGCGCGGTGGAGAAGATCGGGGTGGCCGCATGAGCATCTTGGTAGACGCTGAGACGACGTTCATCGTCCAGGGCATCACCGGCCGCGAGGCCGTCAACTTGACGCGCGAGTGCCTCGACTACGGCGCCGGCGCGAAGGTGGTCGGCGGCGTGACGCCTGGGCGCCTGGGCCGCGAGGTGCATGGCGTGCCGGTCTTCGACACGGTCGCGCAGGCGGTCGCCCACCACGGCGGGCCGATCGACGGCTCCGTCGTCACCGTCCCGCCCGCGTTCACGAAGGACGCGGTGCTGGAGGCGCTCGCGAACGGCGTCAAGCTGATCGTGATCGTCACCGAGCGGATCCCGCGCCGCGACGTCGCCGAGATGGTCGAGTTCGCCAAGCTCCACAACGCCCGCATCATCGGCCCCAACTGCCTCGGGATCATCGTCCCCGACGTGATCAAGATGGGCGGCATCGGCGGCCCGGCGAAGGACGCGGCGAAGGCCTACTCCCCCGGGCCGGTCGGCGTCATCTCGCGCTCGGGCGGCATGACGACGGAGATGTCCTCGACGCTCACCGCCGCGGGCCTCGGTCAGTCGACCGCCGTCTCGATCGGCGGCGACGCGATCATCGGCTCCTCCTACGCGGAGCTGATGCCGCTGTTCGAGGCCGACGAGCAGACGCAGGCGATCGTGATCTACACCGAGCCGGGCGGACGGATGGAGGCCCAGCTCGCGCAGTGGGTGACCGAGAACGACTCCCGCCTGCCGATCGTCGCCTTCATGGCCGGCCGCTTCATGGACGAGATGCCGGGCATGAGCTTCGGCCACGCCGGCACGATCGTCGAGGGCAAGGAGGACACCGCGACGGAGAAGATCGCCCGCCTCGCCGAGGCCGGCATCGTCGTCGCGGAGGAGATCTCCCAGATCCCGGACATCGTCAAGAGCAAGATCGCCGAGAGGAGCGCCGTCTGATGCCCGGCACGTTCATCGACGTCGAGGTCGACGCCGCGATCGCGGCCGACCCCGCGATCGCTGCCAAGCTGGTCGAGGTCTGCCCGGTCGACATCTTCGCTCAGGGGCAGGGCGGGGCGCTCGCGATCGTCGAGGAGAACCTCGACGAGTGCGTCCTCTGCCGCCTCTGCATCGACGCCGCGCCGCAGGGCACCGTGCGCGTGGTGAAGCTCTACGACGAGGGCGCGTTGCTCAGCAGCTGAGCTGGCGTCGCCCGAAGCGAGTCAGTGCGAGGAGCGCGCGCGACGGGTTCGCGAGCGCTCCTCCTGTTTCTCCACGACGTTCTGGATCAGCTTGATGATCTGCTCGACGCCCGTCGCCTTCGCGTCACCGTGCTCGAACGCCTCGCGCCACTGCTTGACGCCTCCGTCGGCGGCGAGCTCGTTGAAGACCGAGCGCACGACCGACAGGCGGACCTTGGCGTCGGAGGCGATGTCCTTCGTCACCACCGGCCCGGGCAGCTCGACGCGGTAGAGCTGCACGTCGCCGCGTCCGCGCAACTCGAGCCCGACGACGAGCGTGAGCGGCGCGAGCGCGGGCACCTCGGCGAGGAACCCGCGCACGCCCTGCTCGATCAGCGCCTTCGTGTCGGTCGGAGAGCTCAGGAGACCGAGTCTAGATCTTGTGGCGCTCGAGCAGCTTCCTGCCGATCACCATCTTCTGGATCTCGCTCGTGCCCTCGCCGATCAACAGCAGCGGCGCGTCGCGGTAGAGGCGCTCGATCTCGTACTCCTTCGAGTAGCCGTAGCCGCCGTGGATGCGGAACGACTCCTCGACGCAGAAGCGGCCGGCCTCAGAGGCGAACAGCTTCGCCATCCCGGCCTCGAGGTCGGAGCGCAGGCCCGCGTCCTTCATGCGTGCGGCGCGAACCGTCAGCAGGCGCGCCGCGTCGACCTGCGTCGCCATGTCGGCGAGCTTGAACTGGATCGCCTGGTGCTGGGCGATCGGCTTGCCGAACGCCTTGCGCTCCTGCGAGTAGCGCAGCGCGAGCTCGAGCGCGCGCTGGGCGATCCCGACGCCGCGCGCGGCGACGTTGACGCGTCCGACCTCGAGCGCGTCCATCATCTGCGGAAAGCCCTTGTTGAGGCCGGCGTCCTCGCCGCCGAGGATGTTCTCCGCCGGGCAGCGGTAGCCGTCGAAGACCAGCTCGGTCGACTCGACGCCCTTGTAGCCCATCTTCTTCAGCTGCGGCGGAACGTTGAGGCCGGCATGGTCACCGGTGTTCTCATGCTCGCCGCCGACCTTCTCGGCGATGAAGCAGGTCATGCCGCGCTGCGCCTTCTCGGCGCTCGGATCGGTCTTGACGAGCACGAAGACGAGGTCGGAGCGCAGGCCGTTGGTGACCCACATCTTCTGGCCGTTGATCTCGTAGGAGCCGTCGTCCTGCTTCTTGGCCGCCGTCTTGATCGCGGCGACGTCGGAGCCGAGCTCGGGCTCGGAGAGCGAGAAGGCGGCCCGGATCTCGCCGGTCGCCATGCGCGGCAGGTACTTCTGCTTCTGCTCCTCGCTGCCGAACTTGATCAGCAGGTAGGAGCCGATGAAGTGCGTGTTGATGACGCCCGAGATCGAGATCCAGCCGCGCGAGAGCTCCTCGACGATCATCGCGTAGGTCGTCAGGTCGAGCCCCATTCCGCCGTACTCCTCGGGGATCGTGACGCCGAAGAGGCCGAGCTCCTTCATCTGCTCGACGATCGGGCCGGGGAACTCGTCCTCGTGGTCGTAGTGCTCGGCGTGCGGGAGGATCTGCTCGTCGGCGAACTGCCGCACCATCTCGCAGATCGCCTGCTGCTCGTCGGTCTTGTCGATCGCTACGGCCATCGGTGTCATCGCTCCGGGTCTGGGAAACGTGGAAAGGTCTCGATTCGGCCTCCGAGGATACCTTCGAGTCACCGCATGCGACTCAGCCACCGCGGCGAGCGCGGGGCCGTCAGTTGCCTCGCCGTCTCTCGCTTGCTACTTTGCCCGCGAGGCTCTATGGGGGAGCCATGCGTCCGCTCGGGCGCGTGACAGAGAGGGGGACCACAGATCCACGGCGCGCGGTCGCCGTGCGGACCTCATCCATCGCCGGCGCCGCCGGCCCCGACCGGCCACCCGGCGCAACCAGCCAGGGGAAGACCAAGATGAGCATGTGCAGGAAGTTCGTGCTGACAGGGCTCTGCGCAGCGCTCCTGCTCTCGATCGGAGCAGGTACGGCAGCCGCCCTAAGATCGCTGCGGCTCGACGGCGAAAGAACGCTGCAGCTAACCGGTAGATTCACCGCAATCATCGGCGCGATAACCATCAGATGCAACGTCACGATTCGCAAAACCTACACGCCGATATTCCCGAAGAGATCAGGGACGGTAATAGGCAACATAATAGAATACGCGCTTCCGAGACCGGAAACTTGTGAATTAGCTGGCGCGAGAAGACTCAATATAATAAACACGATAGGAGTCGGCGTCGCAGAAAGATGGCGGATAGTCTACAAGACCTTCCTAGGGACGCTACCTGAAATAACTGGAATCCTATTCGAGTGGCAGAGAATCGAAAAAGAGTTTGAAATAGAAGAAAATTTCGCAAACCTCTTCTGCATCTACAACAACGAAGGGGTCGCCGGATCGCTCGGCCTCCTAGCCAGAGTCAACAGAGGGATCATCGAAAGACTAAGAACGCTAGAAACACCCGCAGAAGTGACCGAAAAAGCGCTGCAGGCGTTCAGCAGCGCCAGATGCCCGATGAGAATGAGACTAAAGTACGAACTCACTCCAGCGGGAGAACTGAGACTCACCCTACTCTAAGCACACAGACATGAACGAGGTGGGGCCGCCTGGTCGGCGGCCCCACATCCAAGCCAGGAGGAAACAGAAATGCGAAGACGCAGCAAGCTGTTGCTGACAGCGCTCACGATGGCGCTCGTGCTCTCACTCGGGGCCGGTACCGCAATGGCCCTAAGATCGCTGTCGATAACCGGCGAACAGACGACGACGCTAAACGGCACGCTCACGTTCGTCGAACAGGGCAGAATAACCTGCAATATCACGATGACGAAAAGATTCAACAGAGCTATACCGAAGAGAGCATTCGCGGTGCTCGGCCAAGTCACGAGAGTGACCGTCGAAAGATGTACGACGATGTCTGAAATGTTCATAATCAACTCCATGAGATTCCTAGGACTTGGCATCGAAAGACTATGGCAGCTCCTCTACAACGGGTTCCTAGGGACCCTACCTGAGATAACCGGCTTTCTATATTACATCAACAGAATGCAGATACTAACTGAAGTGACGAACATGATGGTGCCGGGCAGATGCCTATATGAAAACCCGAGAGAAAACTCGATACCCATGCTAGCCAGTCTCGACGGCGCACAGGAAATCAGAGAACTAGAATCGCTAAACCTCCTGGCTGCACAGCTTGAATTTCCGTTGCTCAGAGAACTACCAGGGAGCCTCAGATGCGAAAGACAGGCGAGAGTCGAGCTTAGACTCAGACCCACCACTGCAACGAGAGTCGTCCTAATCTGACACGCTCGGTGGGGCCGTCCGCGCGACGGCCCCACTCCGTCAGGCGACGCCGGCCGCAGCCGGAGCGTCGGCGGGCTCGCCCGCCGGCGGGATGTGGCTCATCGCGTGCTCGGCGAGCGCGGTGATCGTGAGGCTGGGGTTCACGCCCACGTTCGCCGGCACCGCGGCGCCGTCGCAGACGTGCAGGTTCTCGTAGCCGAAGACGCGCTGGTGGGCGTCGACGACGCCGTGCTCGGGGTCGGCGGCGATCACGGCGCCGCCGAGTATGTGCGCCGTGGAGGGGACGTTGAGCAGCGCCTCGGTGACCGAGCTCTGCGCGATCCCGCCGGTGCGCTCGGCGAGCCACGCAGCCGCCTGGTTCGCGACGGGGATGAACGTCGGGTTCGGCTTCAGCGGATCCTGCTCGGTCTGCAGGCGCACGTCGCCCGAGCGCGTGCGCTTGGGCCGCAGCGCGATCGCGTTGTCGAGCGTCTGCATCACGAGCACGATGATCGTGCGGCGCGACCAGCCCTGCGGCCGCAGCACCTTGGCGAACTTGACCGGGTGGCGGACGATCTCGCCGAGCAGCTTCAGCGGCCGCGTCACGCGCGTGCCGTCGCCGACCATCAACGTGTAGAGCATGCTCATCGAGTCGCCGGCCTGCCCGTAGGTGACGGTCTCGATGTGCGTGTGCGGGTCGGGGTAGATCGAGGACGTGATCGCGACGCGCTTCGTCAGGTCCTGCGGATAGTCCTCCGGAACCGTGACGGCGAGGATCGCCTCGCTGTTGGTGCGCACCAGCTCGCCGAGGCGTGCCGAGATGCGCGGCAGCGAGCCGTTCAGGCGGCAGCGCTGCAGCAGCTTGTTCGTGCCGAGCGCTCCGGCCGCGACGACGACGCCGCGCGCAGTGAGCGTCTGGCGGTCGCGGCCCCTGCGCAGGCCCGAGCGCTCGCTCGTGATCGCATACCCGTCGCTGCCGTCCTCCGCCCCGAGCGGGCGGATGTCGACGACGGTGCGGTCGGGCGTCACGACCGCGCCGCGAAGCTCGGCCAGCCACAGGTAGTTCTTCACGAGCGTGTTCTTCGCGCCGTGCGGACAGCCGACCATGCAGCGACCGCACTGCATGCAGCCGGTGCGGTCGGGCCCCTCGCCGCCGAAGTAGGGGTCCGGCACGGTCTTGCCGGGCTCGCCGAGGAAGATGCCGATCGGCGTCTTGCGGTAGGTGTCGCCGACGCCCAGCTCCTCCCCCAGCTCGCGCAGCAGCTGGTCGGCCGGGTCGTCGTGCTCGTGCACGACGACGCCCAGCATCCGCTGCGCCTCGGCGTAGTGGGGCGCGAGCGCGCGCTCCCAGTCCTCGAGGCCGCTCCACTGCTCGTCCGCGAAGAACTTCGCCGGCGGGACGTAGAGCGTGTTCGCGTAGCCGAGGCTGCCGCCGCCGACGCCGCAGCCGCTGACGACCGCGATGTCCTTGAACGTCGACAGCCGCAGGATCCCCCGCATCCCGACCCGCGGGGCCCAGAAGTAGCGCTTGAGGTCCCAGGTGGACGTCGCGAAGTCCTTGTCGCCGAAGCGCCGGCCGCACTCGAGCACGCCGACGCGGTAGCCCTTCTCGGACAGGCGCAGGGCGGACACGCTGCCGCCGAAACCGGACCCGATCACGAGCCAGTCGAAGTCGAACTGACGGGCGCTCGCCTCCATCGCACGTGAACGTACCAGGAAGATGACGCCTGCGTCACGATTGACATGCACGCCGTCCACTAGGCTCAGGGCGCAATGGAACGGCGTCCGACGATCGGCATCTGCACCGCGCTCGAGCAGGCGCGCTGGGGCGTGTGGGACCAGCAGGCCGCGCTGCTGCCGGTCAACTACCTGAGCGCCGTGCGCCTCGCCGGCGGCCTCGCGCTGATGCTCGCGCCCGACCCGGCGGTCACCGCGGAGCCTGACGAGGTGCTCGACCTGCTCGACGGGCTGATACTCGCAGGCGGCGCCGACATCGACCCGGCGACCTACGGCGCCGAGCGCCACCCGCGAACGGTCAACCCGATCCCCGAGCGCGACCACTTCGAGATCGCGCTGACGCGCCGCGCGATCGAGCGGGAAATCCCGGTCCTCGGCATCTGCCGCGGGATGCAGCTGCTGAACGTCGCGCGCGGCGGCACGCTGCACCAGCACCTGCCGGAGCTGTTCGGCCACGGCGACCACCTGCGCGCGATCGGCTCCTTCGACGGCGCCGACCACGACGTCCGCCTCGTCCCCGGCTCGCTCGCCGCGCGCGCGGCCGGCGAGGAGCTGCACGCGACGAAGTCCCACCACCACCAGGGCGTGGACCGCGTCGGCGAGGGGCTCGTCGTCACCGGCGTGGCGACGCTCGACGAGCTGCCCGAGGCGCTCGAGCTGCCCGACCACGAGTTCGTGCTCGGCGTCCAATGGCATCCCGAGGCGGACGAGCGCAGCCGCGTGATCGGCGCGCTCGTAGAGGCGGCGCGGACGCACCGCGCCGCCGGCGCCGCGCGGTAGCGGCGCTCAGCCCGGCAGCGCGACGATCGCGTCGAGCTCGACCTGCGCGTCGCGCGGGAGCCCGGCGACGGCGAATGCGACGCGTGCCGGCGGGTCGGCCTCGAAGAACGAGGCGTAGACCTCGTTGACGGCCGCGAAGTCGCCCATGTCGCGCAGGTAGACGGTGATCTTGACCGCATCGCCCAGGCTGGCGCCGGCCGCGGCGCACACGGCCTGCAGATTCTCCAGGCAGCGCCCCGCCTGCTCGGCCGCGGTCGCGCCGACGATCTCCCCCGTCTCCGGATGCAGCGGGATCTGACCGGAGCAGAACAGCAGGCTGCCTGCGCGCACCGCATGGACGTAGGGGCCGACGGCAGCGGGCGCTCCGGGGGCGTCGACGGACTCGCGGTGGTCGCTCACGGCGCGACACGGTAGCGCGTTCGGGGTGCCGGAGCCGGTCACGTGGTGCGGGTAGCCTCCAGACCCGATGCCCAACCGCCTCGCCGACGAGACCTCGCCTTATCTCCTGCAGCACAAGGACAACCCGGTCGACTGGCAGCCATGGGGCGAGGCGGCGCTCGCGCAGGCGCGCGAGCGCGACGTGCCGCTGCTGATCTCGATCGGCTACAGCGCCTGCCACTGGTGCCACGTGATGGAGCGCGAGTCGTTCGAGGACCCCGACGTCGCCGCATACATGAACGCCCACTTCGTCTGCATCAAGGTCGACCGCGAGGAGCGCCCGGACGTCGACGCGATCTACATGGACGCGGTGCAGGCGATGACCGGTCACGGCGGCTGGCCGCTGAACGCGTTCGCGACGCCCGAGCAGGTCCCGTTCCACGCCGGCACGTACTTCCCGCCGCAGTCGCGCCACGGGCTGCCGAGCTGGCGCCAGCTGCTGGAGGCCGTCGTGCAGGCGTGGGCGGAGCGCGCTGAGGAGATCCGCGCCCAGGGCGAGCGGATCGTCGCGCACCTCGGCGTCAGCGCCCGCATCGAGCCGGCGGGCACGATGGTCGATCCCGGCCTGCTCGACGACGCCGTCGCGGCGCTCGAGCGCTCCTACGACCACGTGCACGGCGGCTTCGGCAGCGCGCCGAAGTTCCCGCAGGCCTCGGTGATCGAGCTGCTGCTGCGGCGCGGCGCGACGCAGCCGGCGCTCGACGCGCTGCGGGCGATGGCGTGCGGCGGCATCTACGACCAGCTCGGCGGCGGCTTCTCGCGCTACTCGGTCGACGCGGCCTGGGTCGTGCCGCACTTCGAGAAGATGCTCTACGACAACGCGCTGCTCGCGCGCGCCTACCTGCACGGCTGGCAGGTGAGCGGCGAGGAGCTGCTGGCGCGCGTCTGCTGCGAGACGCTCGACTGGGCGCTGCGCGACCTGCGCGGACCCGAGGGCGGCTTCGCCTCCGCGCTGGACGCGGACTCCGAGGGCGTCGAGGGCAGGTTCTACGTCTGGACGCCGGAGGAGCTGCGCGCGGCGCTCGACGACGAGGCGCTCTTCGCCGCCGCGGTCGCGCACTTCGGCGTCAGCGAGGGAGGCAACTTCGAGGGGTCGAGCATCCTCCTGCGCGCGGACGTCGATCCGGCCGAGCTGCCCGAGATCCGCCGCCGCCTGCTCGCCGCGCGCGAGCGACGCGTGTGGCCGAGCCTCGACGACAAGCGCCTCACGTCGTGGAACGCGCTGATGATCTCCGCGCTCGCCGAGGCGGGCGCGGTGCTGGAGCGCCCGGACTACGTCGCGGCCGCCGTCGCCTGCGCGGAGTTCCTGCTGCGCGAGCTGTGCACGGCCGACGGACGCCTGCTGCGCACCTGGAAGGACGGCCGCGCGCACCTCGCCGGCTACCTGGAGGACCACGCGTTCCTGCTCGAGGCGCTGGTGACCCTCTACGAGGCGACGTTCGACGCGCGCTGGCTCGCGGCCGCGCGAGCGCTGGCGGACACGACGATCGCCCGCTTCGGCGACGACGAGCGCGGCGGCTTCTTCTCGACCGCCGACGACCACGAGCAGCTCGTCGCGCGCCGCAAGGAGCTCGAGGACACGCCGATCCCGTCCGGCAACTCCGCGGCGGCGCTGGGGCTGCTGCGGCTTGGCCGACTCACCGGCGACGCCGCGTATGAGGCGCGCGCCGAGGGCGTGATCGCGCTGCTGCACCCGCTCGCGGCCTCGCATCCGGCCGCGTTCGCGCACCTGCTGGCGGCGATCGACTTCCAGCTCGCCGAGGTGCACGAGGTCGCGATCGTCGGCGACGGCGCCGAGGCCCTCCTGCGCGTCGTGCGCTCTGCATTCCGCCCGCACGTCGTGCTGGCGGGCGGACCAGGCGACGGCGACGGCGGCGTCGGGCTGCTCGCCGGACGGACGCCGATCGAGGGCCGGGCCGCAGCGTACGTGTGCGAGCGCTTCGCCTGCCAGGCGCCGGTGACGGAGCCCGCGGCGCTCGCAAAGCTGCTGTCCTGAGCTGCCGGCTATCTTCCTAGCCATGTCCTCCTCCCCCATCCGCGTCGCGATCGTGGGCTCCGGCCCGGCCGGCGCCTACGCCGCCGAGCAGCTGCTGACCGCCAAGGACGTCGAGGTGACCGTCGACATGTTCGAGCGCCTCGCGACCCCGTGGGGGCTCGTGCGCGCGGGCGTCGCGCCCGACCATCCGAACATCAAGGCGGTCACGCGCCGCTACGAGAAGACCGCGGCGAAGGAGGGCTTCCGCTTCTTCGGCAACGTCGAGGTCGGCCGCGACGTCAGCGTCGAGGAGCTGAAGGCGCACTACCACGCGATCGTCTACGCGTTCGGCGCCGCCGGCGATCGCCGTCTCGGGATCGCCGGCGAGGACCTGCCCGGCAGCCACTCCTCGACCGAGTTCGTCGCCTGGTACAACGGCCATCCGGACTTCTGCGACCACGTCTTCGATCTCGATGCGACGACCGCGGTCGTCGTCGGCAACGGCAACGTCGCACTCGACGTCGCGCGGATGCTCGCGCTCCCGCGCGAGACGCTCGCGGCGACCGACGTCGCCGACCACGCGCTGGAGGCGCTCGAGCGCTCCTCGATCGAGGAGGTCGTCGTGCTCGGCCGCCGCGGGCCGGCGCAGGCCGCGTTCACGACGCCGGAGCTGATCGAGCTCTCCGAGCTGGCCGCGGCAGACGTGATCGTCGACCCGGGCGAGACCGAGCTCGACCCCGCCAGCGAGCGGATGGTCGAGGAGGCCGACGCCGCGACGAAGAAGAAGGTCGAGATCCTGCGCGGCTACGCGGCGAGCGAGCCGCACGGCCACAGCCGCCGGATCGTCCTGCGCTTCTTCTGCTCGCCGCTTGAGATCGTCGGCGACGAGCGCGTCGAGGGCGTGCGGATCGGGCGCACCGAGCTCGTCGAGCAGGAGGACGGCAGCCTGCGCGCCGTCGTCACCGAGACCGAGGAGCTGATCCCGGCCCAGCTCGTGTTCCGCTCCGTCGGCTACCGCGGTGTTCCGATCCCCGGCGTGCCGTTCGACGAGCGCAGCGCGACGATCCCCAACGACGCCGGTCGCGTGCTGGACGAGCCCGGTGGCACTCAGCGGCCGGGCGAGTACGTCTCCGGATGGATCAAGCGCGGCCCCAGCGGCATCATCGGCACGAACAAGAAGGACAGCCAGGAGACGACCGCGTCACTGCTCGAGGACGCCGCCGCCGGCCTGCTGCCCGAGCCCGCCGACCCCGATCCCGACGCGATCGAGACGCTGCTCGCCGAGCGCGCCCCCGACCACATCCGCTACGAGCACTGGCAGGCGATCGACGAGCACGAGCGCACCGCCGGCGAGCCTCACGGCCGCCCGCGCGTCAAGCTCACGCGGCGCGAGCAGCTGCTCGCCGCAGCGCGCGCCGCGGAGCTGGCGCGCGACTGACCCTAGTCCGAAGTGCGCAAGGCGGATGCCGGCGCCCGCCAGGGGAGGACGCAGCCTGCGTGGCGTACTAAGTACGCGAGCAGGCGAGGACGATGCCTGGCGGGATGCCGGCGCCGCCCGCTAAAGGACGGGGAGATACCTCTCCAGCTCCCAGGGAGTGACCTGGACGCGATAGTCCTCCCACTCCTGGCGCTTGATCTCGACGAAGCGGTTGAACATGTGCTCGCCGAGGGTGCGCAGCACGAGCTCGGACTCGGCGGTCAGCTCGATCGCCTCGCCGAGCGTGGCGGGGAGCTGCTCGATCCCGAGGCGGCGGCGCTCGTCGGGTGCGAGGTGGTAGAGGTTCTTCTCCATCGGCTCCGGCAGCTCGTAGCCGTGCTCGATCCCTTCGAGGCCGGCTTGCAGCAGCGCCGCGAAGGTCAGATACGGATTGCAGGCTGGATCCGGGCAACGGAGCTCCATCCGCGTCGCCTTCTCCTTGCCGGGGTGGTAGAGCGGCACGCGCACGAGGGCGGAGCGGTTGCGGCGTGACCACGCCACGTACACCGGCGCCTCGTAGCCGGGCACGAGCCGCTTGTAGGAGTTCACCCACTGGGCGAAGATCGAGGAGATCTCCCGCGCATGGCGCAGCTGGCCGGCGATGAACGCCTTGCCGACGTCGGAGAGGAAGTACTGGTCGTCGGCGTCGAAGAAGGCGTTTGAGCCATCGCGGAAGAGCGACTGGTGGGTGTGCATCCCCGAGCCGTTCTCGCCGAACAGCGGCTTCGGCATGAACGTCGCGTGCAGGCCGTACTTCATCGCGCACTCCTTGACGGTGAGGCGATACGTCATGCAGTCGTCGGCCATCTTCAGCGCGGGCGCATAGCGCATGTCGATCTCGTGCTGGGAGGGCCCGACCTCGTGGTGGCTGTACTCGACGTGGATGCCGAGCTGCTCGAGCGCGAGCACCGTCTCGCGCCGCAGGTCCGAGCCGGCGTCGAGCGTCGTGAGGTCGAAGTAGCCGCCCTGGTCGAGCGGCTCGGGCGTCTGCGCGTCGCGGAAGTAGAAGTACTCCAGCTCCGGGCCGACCATGAAGTCGTCGAAGCCCAGCGCCTGCGCGCGCTCGATCGCGCGCCGCAGCACGTGGCGCGGGTCGCCCTCGTAGGGGGTGCGCTCGGGCGTCTGCACGTCGCAGAACATGCGTGCGACGCCGTCCTCCGACGGGCGCCATGGCAGCACTGCGAACGTCGTCGGGTCCGGCAGCGCGATCATGTCGGACTCCTCGATCGCGTTGAAGCCGGTGATCGAGGAGCCGTCGAAGCCCATCCCGCCCTCGAACGCGTCCGCCAGCTCGCTGCTGTTGATCGAGAACGACTTCAGTTGCCCGAGCACGTCGGTGAACCACAGGCGGATGAAGCGGATGTCGCGCTCCTGCGCGAGGCGCATGACGTCGTCGGCTGTGAGCGGGGCGTCGTCCGTCATGTGGCGTGCTCCTGAGGCGTGGGTTGCGACGGGCCTGGGACCTTAGCGGCCCGCCGCGCGGCTCACGGCGTGAGCCAGCGCTGCGCCCACGTCTCCAATGCAGCAAGCGCGGGCTCGAGGTCGCGACCCATCGGCGAGAGCGCGTACTCCACGCGCGCCGGGCGCTCCTCCACGACGGTGCGCTCGACGACGCCGCGCGCCTCGAGCTCCTTCATGCGCTCGGACAGCAGCCGGTCGGAGAGCGCGGGCACGGCCTGCGCGACCTCGGAGAAGCGCAGCGGCGAGCGGTGCATCAGCACGCGCACGATCGCGCCGGTCCAGCGCTTGCCGAGCAGCTCGATCGCCTCGTGGTAGCGCGGGCAGCAGCCGAGCTCGACCTCGGGGGGTGCGGCGAGCTCGGCGTCCGCGCTTGCCATCAGGCGGCGCGCAGGGCGCGCGACTCCTCGACGGAGCCGTCGACCGGCACGTCGCCGGCGACGTTCACCATCGCGGTGAAGCCCTCCAGCGCGACGGTCGCTATCGCCTCCAGCAGCTCCTCGTCCTCCCAGCCGGCCTCGCGCGCCTCCTCGTGGAGATGCATCGGCGGACGCCCGTTCTGATCGAGCAGCGCATGCAGGTAGCGCAGCAGCGCCGCCTCGCGCGGGTCCTTGGAGTCGAACTCCCGTGCGGAGGCGACCTCGTCGAGCCCGAGCCCCGCGGCGCGGGCGGTGCGCGAGTGCAGCGCGATGCCCGGCTCGGAGTCGTAGTGCTCGGCGACGGCGAGCGCGATCCGTTCGAGCGTCGCGGGGCCGAGATGGCCGTGGCGCAGCTCGGAGCGGAAGCGCGCATATGCGCGCAGCGCCGCCGGAGCGCCCGCGAGCACGCCGAGGAAGTTCGGCAGCTGGCCGCCGGAGGCGACGATCCCGCGCAGCACCGGCGCGGAGGCCTCGGGGGCGGTCAGGTCGTCGTGGATCTGGAACCTGCTCATCGCTGTCTTCATGGCGTCACCCGGGGGATCTGGGCTTACTGTTCGTAAGCGTAGGCCTCGTGCGTCGATCGCACAAGCACATATCCCTTATACGGACGGAGCTAAACCCTGTCTCAGTACGCACCTGACGGACTACGCACTGACGGCGCCGTCAGGCGCCGTGGGCGGTCAGGATCGCGGTGAGTATGAGGAACACGCCCATCAGCACGGCCCAGAGGGCGGCGCGGTCGGGGCGGGCTCCGGCGATGCGCTCGTGGGCGCGGCGTGGGGGGCGTCGGCGCGCGGTGGTGGAGACACGCGGCGGCGGTGCGACCTGGCCGCGGATGACGACGGTGCGGCGCTGGGACGGCTGTCCTGCGGTGTGACCCCGACGCGAAGGGGCCTCTACGGGTGGCATCCTCGGTCCTCTTTCCTCTGCTTACGGGGTTAGCTGTCGGGCTCGCGCCGAAAGAGCGGCGCTACGTGCTGAGACACGATTCGCCCCGATGTCCTGGGTCCCCCGCTCCCCGCGCACGGCGGGAATTCAGCGGTGTATGAGTCGCGGATCCTAGCAGCGGGGCAACGCCGCATGCCGGCACCGGGCAAAGGCTAGGGTGCCTCGCGGCGGAATCGCCCGCGAGCGCCGACACGCCAACGGCCGGCGCAGCTACTTTCCGGCAACCTGCGCCACGAATGCGGCGACGGCCTGCGCGTCCTGGTTCTGGACGATCGCTGCCGGCATCGTGCCGGAGCCGCGCTGACGGCCCTTCTGAACCGCGTCGAGCACGAGCGCCTCGGGCGGATGCAGCTGGTCGAGGTTCGGACCGACCTTGCCGTCGGCGTTGGCCGCCGCAAGCGTGTGGCAGCTCGCGCAGCGGGCGCCGAAGATCTCACGCCCGGCGCGCTCCTGCGCGTTCAGGTGGATCGACGCGCCGGCGACGCGCGCGCTCGCGCTGTCGTGGTTGCCGAGCTCGATCGCGACCGGCACGGCGATGCCGATGCCGATGTAGAAGAGCGAGAAGCCGACCAGCGCGGCGCGGCGGCTGGAGTGCGTCTGCGACTGCAACGTCGCGCGCGCGCCGCGCGGCCCACCGCGGGCGGCGATGAAGAAGAGCGCCAGTCCGAGGACGATCCAGAAGGCGAGAAACGCGGCGGTTGCGAGCATGACCGGGCGGAACCCTACCTCGATGGAGCGGCGGAAGGGAAGCCCCAAGCGCGCAGGGGCGTCCCGCAGCGCTACCGGCGCCCCTGTCCGAAGCTCATGACGGCCGGTGCGACGGCCCGGAAGTCGCCGGCGGGGGCGATCTCCCGCACCTCGGCACGCGACGCGTCCGCGGTCTCCAGCGGCTCGATCCGCTCGACCAGCACGTTGATCCCACCCCCCGCAGCCGGATGGCGCTCCAAGCGGCCGACGGCGAGCACGAGCGGCGCGGTGCGGATCGTCAGGCGGCTGCGCTCGTACAGCTTCGGCGGGACGATCAGGTTGATCGTGCCGTGCTCGTCCTCCAGCAGCATGAAGACGACGCCGCTCGCGGTGCCCGGGCGCTGGCGCGCGACGACGAGCCCGCCGACGCGCACCTGCGCGCCGTGGCCGATCGTCGCGAGGTCGCGGCTCGTGACCGCCGCGCGTGCGAGCCCGGCGCGCAGCAGCGCGAGCGGGTGCGCGGCCGCCGTCAGGCCGGTCGTCTCGTAGTCGGCGAGCATCCCCTCCCAGGCGCCCAGCTCGCGCAGCTCCGGCGCGCCTGGCAGCTCCAGCCCGAGCGCGAGCTGCGTGTGCCCGCCCGGCAGGCGGCGGGCGGGCACCGCAGCACCCAGCCGCCACAGCGCGATCCGCCGCGGGTGGGCGGGATCCGACAGCGCGTCGCACGCGCCCGCCCATGCGAGCAGCTCGAGCGCCGGGCGTCCGGCGCCGGCGCGCGCGGCGAGATCGCCGAGGTCGCGGAACGGGCCGCCGGCGCGCCGCGCCTCGACGAGCGCCTGCGCGTCGCGCGCCTGCACGCCGCGCACGTAGCCGAGGCCGATCCGCACGCGCGCGGACCCGCTCCCCACCCGCCCGTCCCCCACCGACTCGACCGAGCACTCGACCTCGCTCGCGTTCACGTCCGGCGCGAGCACCGCGATCCCGCGCCGTTGCGCGTCGTGCACGAGCGCGTCGGGCGGGTAGAAGCCCATCGGCTGCTCGTTCAGCAGCGCGCACAGGAACTCCGGCGCGTAGTGCACGCGCAGCCACGTCGACTGGTAGGCGAGCAGCCCGAAGGCGGCGCCGTGCGCCTTCGGGAAGCCGAAGCCGGAGAAGCCGCGCACCTTGTCGAAGATCCGCTCTGCCAGCTCAGGCTCCACGCCGTGCGTCGCAACCGCCCCGGCGATGAACTTCCTGTGGTGGGCCTCGATCGCCGCCTCCGAGCGCTTGCGGCTCATCGCGCGGCGCAGCCCCTCCGCCTCGCCGGCGGAGAAGCCGGCGAACGCCATCGCGACCTCGATCACCTGATCCTGGAAGATGATCGTGCCGAGCGTCTCGCGCAGCGGCTCGACCAGCGAGGGGTGTTCGTAGGGGATCTCGAAGTCGGGATCGACGCGCAGCCGCTGGCGCCGTTCGATGTACGGGTTGACCGCGCCGCCCTGGATCGGCCCCGGCCGCACGATCGCGACCTGGATCGTGATGTCCTGCAGCGTCTCCGGTCTGGTGCGCAGCAGCGAGGACATCTGCGCGCGGCTCTCGATCTGGAAGACGCCCGTCGTCTCGGCGTTCTGGATCGCCTTGTAGGTGGGGGCGTCGTCGTAGGGGATCCGGGAGAGGTCGATGCGCTCCCCTCGCAACCGCGCGATGTCCTCGACGGCGCGCTCGACGGCGGAGAGCATCCCGAGGCCGAGCAGGTCGATCTTCAGGAAGCCCGCGTCGGCGCACGAGTCCTTGTCCCACTGCACCATCTGGCGCCCCTCCATCGCGGCGGGGACGATCGGGCAGCAGTCGATCAGCGGGCGCGTGGCGACGATCATCCCGCCGGGATGCTGGGAGAGGTGGCGCGGCAGCCCATGCGCCTGTTCGGCCAGCCGCGCAAGCCACGCCCAGCGGCCGGTCGCGAGCCGCTCGGGACCGAGCGCGGCGGCGACGTCGTGCGCGACGTCGCGCGCCGACCAGCCCTCCGAGCCGCGCGCGACGCGCTCGATCTCCCCCGGCGGCAGGCCGAGCGCCTTGCCCAGCTCGCGGATCGCGCCGCGCGCGCGGTACGTGGGGAAGGCGGCGACGAGCGCGGAGCGGTCGTGGCCGTAGCGCTCGTGGATGCGCGGGATCAGCGCGGCGCGCACGTCGCGCGGGAAGTCGAGGTCGATGTCGGGCAGCGCCGTCAGCTCGTCGTTGAGGAAGCGCCCGAGGAACAGGTCGTTCGCGATCGGGTCGACGTGCGAGAGACCGGTCAGGTAGCAGACGATCGAGGAGACCGAGGAGCCCCGCCCGCGCCCGGGCGGCAAGAGCGCGCGAGCGGTGTCCGGCCCGCGCACCTCCAGCGCGACCTCGCGCGCCAGCTCCAGCATGTCGCGATGGAGGAGGAAGAAGCCGGCGAGGCGGAGCTTGGCGATGATCCGCAGCTCCTCCTCCAGGCGCGCTTCGGCGGCGCTGCGGAGCGCCGCGCCGGCATCGGCGTAGCGCTCGTGCAGGCGCACACGGGAGACCTCGGCGAGCGTGCGGTCGGCGTGCGCGTCCTCTTCGCCGGGATAGCGGTAGCCGTGATGCTCACAGAGATCGAAGCGGAGACGGTCCGCGACGCGGACGGTCTCCGCGACGGCGTCCGGATGGTCGGCGGCGAAGCGCGCCGCCATCGCCTGAGGGCTCGCCAGCACGTGGCTGAAGTTGCCGCGGCGCTCGGGCTCGGAGGCGTCGAGCGTCGCGTGCAGGCGCACGGCGACGAGCGTGTCCTGCAACGGCGCGCGGGCGCGCGTGTGGGCGTGGACGTTGCCGGTCGCGACGGTACGCAGCTCGAGCCGGCGCGCCACAGCGGCGAGGCCGCGATTGCGGGCGCGATCGTCGCGCAGATAGGGGCGCTGCAGCTCGACGCGCAGGTTGGCGGGGGTGAAGGCGCTGCGCAGCGCCTTCAGCGATGCCTCGTCGTGGACGCCGCGGATGGCGCAGCCGCTGAGGCAGACGAGCCCCTCGGCGTGGTCGAGCACGGCGGCGAGCGGGATGTGCGGCTGGCTGGCGATGCGGGTCCGCCCACCCGGGCGCGCGCCGGGAGCGGGTCCCCTGCCCGCCCCCGGCTGTCCCCCAGCGCGCTCCGCTGGCGTGTCCCCGCGCGTGTGAGCATGCGCGCGCGTGACGAGCCGGCAGAGATTGCGCCACCCGCGCTCGTCCTCGACGAGCAGCGTGAGGTGGCGGCCGTCGTCGAGCGTCAGCTCGGCGCCGTGCAGTGCGCGCAGACCAAGCGCCTTCGCCGCCTGCGCGTGCTCCATCGCACCGCAGAGGTTGTCGTGGTCGGTCAGCGCGAGCGCGTCGTACCCGAGCTCGACCGCCGACGCCACCTGCTCGTCCGGCAGCGAGGCGCCGTCGAGGAACGAGAAGGCGGAGTGGGCGTGGAGCTCGACGTAGGGCACGAACGCATGTTCGCCTTCGGATGTCGCATCGGCCACCGTCCACAGACAGAAGAACGCCGCCTATCGCTGGAGGAACCAGCCGCCGTCGCGGAGGTCGTGGAAGACGACGACGTCGCGTCCGCAGGTCGTGACGACCTCCCAGTAGCGGCGACGGATGGGACTGCCGTTCCACCAGCGGTCCTCGACGAGCCAGGACTCGCGCACGGCGTCGACCGTGCGATCGTCGACGGTGGAGGGACGGCCGTCGTGGGCGGCGGCCAGGACGCGGGCGCGGCGGGGAGCGGCGATGCGATGAGATCCGCCGCGGGTGACCTTGGGGATGACCATGCGCGGAACGCTCGCAGCGCGAGCATCGGCGCACAACCTCCCGTCGGTGGAGTGGACGGCTCCCACCAGGGCGGGAGCCGTCCTAATTTCGAGATTACTCCGCGTCCAAGCTTATTCTGCGAAGAATCTGATTCCGATGTTGTTGTGCACTTCGATCGAATTGTTTCCGCCAGCCGACGGAAGTCTCAGCTTCGCATTCACCAGCGTGTTGATCAATCCAAGCCCGAGGCCGCATTCCGAGGCTCCAGGGACGGCGAAGGAGTTTTCCACATCCAGCACGTCCGTGATTCTTATGATGTCCGGGGGCGCTATTCCAAATTCCCCGGTGTGTCCGGTGATTGGTCTGTTCGGGGCCGGCGGTGCCGTCGTGCCCGAGATCAGATTCAGTCTAACCGGGTTTCTATCTGTCCCGATGTGGCAGTTCATTCCAATCAGAGCGTTCACCAGCCGCACCTTGACCGGCACCGACACGCCCTGGTTTTCGAAGTCGATTCTGATCCCCGACGTCGGCCCGGCAAGCTCCGTGATCGCTAGCACACTGGTGCCAGGAATCCATTCTATGCCGAGGAGACCTCCGGGAACGGGGACCGGGGTGGCAAAGAACCCATTCGTGCCCACCGGGGGAATGAGTAGGTTCGGGGTTCTTTCTTCAGCAGCCGTCAGTCCACCGCGGATCTCGAGCGAAGCGCCGAGAGGAACGTTGAAGCCCTTTATGTTCAGATTCCCGCTGGTGGCCTGGACATCGATGCATCCGGCCGTACTGGGGTTTGACAGCGGACAGTCCGAGAAGTTCGGAAACGCAGCCGTCGCGGAGCCCGCGAACACGAGCGACGCACCCACCGCAAGAAGCGCAACCAGATACTTGCGCAAGGTCATTGGCGACCCCTCCCTCTCCGCGCATTGAGCACGGATATAGTGTATTGAGACATGCCACGGCACACCGGCACCAGGCTGGTGCGACATGGTTCATCACGGTGCTCGAGCCGAGCACAGCCAAAGGCAGCGAGCCAGAGCACCCGCCAACACTCCCCCCAGCGGTGCGACATAAGCACCGCAATTCAATGTACTCAGACACTAGAAACACGCCCGGCGACATGTCAAGTGCTGGCACATGAACGCTTGCATGACTCAGCGGGACCGCAAGCCGGAAAGCCCATCGCGTTCGTTTATCGACGAAGTGAAAGACGAAAACCTACATATACCATGGACGAACATACGACGCGTAAACAATCTTGTCTTGGCCTGACAGCCAGTACGCCGGCCTGTCTTCGCCACCCGTTCAGAGCCATCGACGTACCAGGGCGCGCCGATCAGTCGAACGGCGTCAGCACGACGCGGCGCTCGGGCACGCGCGAGTCGGGGTCGATCGCGAGCACACGCAGGGCGGCGTCGGGCCCGGCGGCCGCGCGCGCCTGACGCACCGCCTCGCGCAGGCGCGCCGCGCGGACAGCAGCGGCCTCGTCGATCAGCGAGCGCTGGTCGCTTGCGGGCGGACCGAAGCGCTCGACGGCAAGCTGCAGCCGCTCGGCGGGCGCCGGCAGCAGCGCGAGCCGCGGCACGAGCACGAGCCGCATCCGCACGGGATCGGCGAGCGCTTCGCGAAATGGCACCCGCTCGCGCCACGTGCCGCCCTCGACGAGCGTCGCCGCGAGCACGACCGCGCGCAGCGAACGCCCCCGCCGCTCGCGGCGCGCGAGCAACCGGTCGACCAGCAAGTGCAGCGCACGGTCCAGCTGGGCGCCGGACAGCGCCTCGGGCAGCTCGAGCTCCTCCGTCAGGCGCTCCGGCGGCTGGCGCGGGGCGAGCCGGCCGTCCTCTCCTCGCGCCAGCGCGTGCGCGAGCAGCCCCGGCGCGCCGAAGCGGTCCGCGACGGCAGCGCGCGGCAGCGCCGCGAGCTCGCCGAGCGTCTCGATCCCAAGGCGCGCGAGCCCCTCCGGCAGCGTCGTCGTCTCGCACCGACCGCGCAGCAGCGCGACGGGCAGCGACGCGAGGTAGGCGGCCCCCTCCCCCCGCACGATCTCCGGGCGACGCACCCGTGCGCGCGTCGCGGCGGCGAGTGCGCAGAAGCGCGACGGGCCGGCGCCGATCCGCACCGGCTGACGCAATGCACCGCGAGCGGCAGCGATCACGCGCTCGAGCGTGCCGCCGTGGAGGCGCACCAGACCGCGCGCGTCGAAGCAGGCGAGCCCCGGCCGCTCCGGCTCGACGGCGGCACCGATCGACTCCAGCCGCACGAGCAGCCGCTCCCAGCGGTCGGCGACGCCGGCCGGGTCGGGCGGCACGAGCGTCAGGCCCGGACAGCGCGCGAGCGCCTCCCCCAGCGGGACGCCCGGCCGCACCCCGAACGCCTCAGCCGCCGGCGAGACCTCTCCCACGTGCGCCTCGCGACCGGGCTCGGGCGCAAGCGCAGCCGGGGCGCGCAGCAGTTCCTCGCGGTCGCCGGCGGCGACGACGAGCTGGAAGCGGGGGAAGAGCGTGCAGATGACCACAGGCGAACACATGTTCGCCTGTGGTCGCTTGCCGTTCCACCTCCGATAGGCAGAACTTCCCTCCGTGGCTCCTAGAAGGGTCTGAGTGCGATGTCGTTGTGCACTTCGACCGAGTTGTTGCCGGCCGCCGATGGCAGTCTCAGCTTCAGGTTCACGAGTGTGTTGATCAGCCCGAGCCCAAGCCCGCATTCGGTCGCGCCCGGGACGGCGAACGAGTTTTCGACGTCGAGGACGTCTCTGATGAAGATCTGTTCTTCCGTACTGGAAATTTCACCGAGATGACCTCTGATCGGTCTATTCGGCGCCGGCGGACTCGTCGTCCCCGTCGTGAAGTTCAACACGACCGGTCTGCTGTTCGTGCCGATGTGGCAGTCCATCCCGAGCAGAACGTTCACGAGCCGAACCTTCACCGGGACCGAGAGGCCCTGCGATTCGACGTCGAAATGAATCGCCGAGGGAGAGCCGGCGAGCTCGGTGATCGCTAGCACGCTGTTTCCGGGGAGCCATTCTATTCCGAGCAACCCGCCGGGTACCGGGACAGCCTGCGATATGAAGCCGTTGGTCCCCGTCGCGGGGACGAAGTCGGGTCTTTCGGTCCCGTTCGGGATGAAGCCGCCGCGAATCTCCAGCGATCTACCGAGCGGCACGTTGAAGCCCTTTATGTTGAGGGCTCCGCTGGTGTCCTGGACGTCAACGCAGATGCTGACACCGGAGATCGTTCTCGGGCAGCCCGTGTAGTCTGGAAATGCCGCCGAGGCCGCCGACGCGAACACGAACGACGCACCAAGCGCAAGAAGCGCAGCAAGAGGCTTGCGCAATTCCATTGAAGACCTACCTCCCTCTCCGCGCGCAGCAGCGCGGACATAGGTGAATTTAGAGCACGCTGGCGCACCGGCACGGCAACCTGCCTGCCCGCTCTCCCCCGGCGCGCGGGAGAGCCCGGAAAGGCTTAACCCCCAACGCACCTATATACTAGAAAATAGTTCCTCGGGAGTCAAGTGGATGGCGTCGAACGCCGCTGAGAACCCACAGGCTCCCCCGCCGCCCACAGCCGCCATGTCCCCGGCACGCCCTTGAGCTCGTGCTCGCCGCGATCGGAGAAGTCGATCCCCGACCCCACGACCAGATCCTTCACCGTCCCGGAGACGAGCACCTCGCGCGGCTCGGCCAGGGCGCCGACCCGTGCCCCGATGTGGACCGCGATCCCGCCGACGTCGTCGCCGATCGCCTCGCACTCGCCGGTGTGCAGGCCCGCTCGCAGCTCGATCCCCAACTCGCGCACCTCGTCGCGCAGCGCCAGCGCGCAGCGGATCGCACGGGCCGGCCCGTCGAACGTCGCAAGGAAGCCGTCGCCGAGCGACTTCACCGCGCGTCCGCGATGGCGCTCGAGCTGCGCGCGGCTGAGGTCGTCGTGACGGGCGAGCAGCTCGCGCCACGCGCGGTCGCCGAGCCGCGAGGCGGCCGCGGTCGAGCCGACGATGTCGGTGAACATCACGGTCGCGAGCACGCGCTCTGGCTCCGGCGGCGTGTGCGTCCCGGTCAGGAACCGCTCGACCTCCGCCAGCACGCGGTCGCTGTCGCCGACGACGATCAGGTTGTCCTCGCCCTCCAGCTCGACGTAGCGCGCACCCGGGATGCGCTGCGCCAGGTAGCGTGAGTGGCGCACGTCGATGAGACGGTCCCCGCGTCGGTGCAGCAGCAGCGTCGGCACACCGATCGTCGGCAGCACGTCGCGCACGTCGGTCTCCCCCGACATGCGCAGCAGCGCGCGCAGCGCGCCGGGACTCGCCGAGAGCCGCTCCAGGGCGCCGAACCAGCGTCGCAGCGCGACGTCGCCGGCCGCGCTCGGCGCGACCGCGTCGATCTGCCCGCCGGTGCCCCAGCGGGTGAAGAGCTCCGCGATGCGCTCCTCCCGCGCCTGCGCGTCCCCTGGCCATTCATACCCCGGCGCCGACGTCATCCGCGCCATCCCCGCGTACAGCACGAGCGCCCGCGTGCGCTCGGGGTGCGTGGCGGCGTAGAGCGCCGCCATCGTCGAGCCCTCCGCCTGGGCGAACAGCGCCGCCTCGCGCGAGCCGGCCGCGTCGAGCACGGCCGTCAGGTCCTCCATCTGATCCTCGAGCGTCGTGGCCGCGACGATCGGGTCCGACAGGCCGGTGCCGCGGCGGTCGAACAGGATCAGCCGCGAGAAGCGCGCGAGGCGCTCGAAGAACGCCGCCACGCGCGGCTCTGCCCACAGGTGCTCGACCTGCTGCAGCGACGGCGGCACGTAGACGAGGTCGACCGGGCCCTCGCCGACGACCTGATAGGCAAGATGCACCTCGCCGGCGCGGGCGTAGCGTGTCTCGGGGGTCTCCACCGGATGCGGCTCCTGCGCCCCAGCCTAGCGACGGCGCCTATGTGCGTACCCCGGGCTCCTCGGCGGCGTGCACGACGACGGTGCGTGCGAGCCGGTCGTGCAGCCCACGCCGACGAGCGTCCGTGAGGATCGGCAGGAAGCCCGCCCCGAGCGGGATCGCACACAGCACGACGCCGCCGAAGCGGACGAGCGCGCGCAGCAGCGGCACGCACTCGTCGGCGCGGCCATCACGCACCCTGATGCGCATCAGCCGATCGGCCGGCGTCTGGCCCGTGGTCGCCCAGAACGTGGCGAAGTAGCCGACCGTCCACAGCACGAGCGCGACGCCGCCGAGGACGATCGCGACGTGTCGCACGGCGCTCGGCAGATGCAGGATCGAGGCGGCGAGCGAGATCGTCGCCCCGACGACGATCGCGACCGCGTTGACGATCGCCGCGTCGAGCGCGAAGGCGAGCGTGCGCGTGACGAGCCCCGCGTAGTGCGGCGGGGGCGTGGAGCTCATGTCGGCTCAACGCGGCGGCGCAGCACGCGCCGGGCGCCGCGCTCGAGCCATGCGTCGGCGTGGCGCGAGCGCTCGCGCACCTCGCCCGCGAGCTCGTCGCCGAGGCCGACGCTCTGCTTGCGCAGCGCAGCCACGACCACGGGGCTCTGCGCGACCTCCTCGACGAGCGTCCACAACGCCTCGCGCTCGAGCAGGCCGGCGACGGCATCGGCGAGCAGCGGACTGTCGAGGATCCGCTCGACCGCGTCCTCCGCGAAGCGGGAGCGCAGCACCGCATCGAGGCCTGCCAGCGCCGACGCGGTCGTGACGTCCGCGGCGCTGTGCAGCGCCCAGCGCTGGACGCGACGGCCCTCCGCCAGGACGACCGCGGCGGGTCGCAGCCCGATCGAGACGACCCGGAGGCGCACGCAGTCATCCTCGCCCCAGCTGGCGCGCGCGTCATCACCCGATCGGGAGGAGGCGCCTCACTCTGCGTGCGCGGCGAGCGAGCCCTGACGTATCGGACCTGAGCACGTCACGGGCTCGGGCGCGGCGGCGCAGCGTCCGCGGCGAATGCGCGGCGATCCGGATCGTCGCGTCGCCGTAGCGGGCTCCTCCGTGGCGCAGCAGTTGCAGCACGGCGAGCCAGCTGCAGACGGCGCGCTCCGCGATCCACACCGGCGCAAGCAGCGACGAGCCGGCCGGGAAGACCTCACGGCCACCGGCGCGACGGCGGCCCAGCTCGGCGAGCAGCGCACAGGCTCCGGCACCCACCGCGAGCGCGTCCGATCGGCGAGCCGCGAGCGCGGCGGCCGTCAGCGGGGCGATCGCGAGCCAGCACGCCATGCGCGCCGGCAGCGCGAAGTCGTCGTAGGCCTGGCGCGTGCGCTGGCCCCAGAAGTGCGCGGCCTCCGGCGGCCGGCGGGAGACGTGGAGATCGAGCGGGGAGGCGACTGCGCCGCCGTCGGCCTGCACGGTGCGGATCAGCTCCAGGTTCTCGAACAGGACGTCGCCGTCGTAGCCGCCCATCGCGAGGAAGCGCGTGCGACGCACCCCGAGGGTGCCGGGATAGTCGGCCCCGAGCGACCGGTTCAGGAGCGTGCGCGCCGTGTCCCAGCGCGCGTGCCATGGAAGCGCCTCGAACACGTTCTGGGGTCGCACGAGGTCATGGGTCTCGAGCAGGGCGGCGACGCGCGCCAGCTGCGCGGGGCGATAGCGGACGTCGTCGTCGGCGACCACGACATGCTCGCAGCGGGCCAGCTCGACGCCCGTATGCACACCCGCCACCTTGCCGTTGAGACACGCGCGCGCCGGATCGGGCACGACGTGGCGGACGCGAACGGGCCACGCCGCCGCGTTTCCGGCGAACAGCTCCGACTCCGACCCGTCAACGACGATCACGTCCTCGCACCAGTCGACGAGAGCATCCAGATACAGCGCGAGCTCGGCACGCCTGCACGCGTCGACCATCCGCAGCGGCAGCACGTAGGAGACTCTCAGCACGACTCGACGCCCGAGACGAGCCGAAGCGACGGCTGGCGAACAGATCGCCGCCGTCAGACGGTGCGCCCGGATCGTCCGAAGAAGAAGACGGCGAGCGCGAGGATCGCGATGAGGAACAAGAGCGGATGGACGATCGCGCCGCCCGCGATCGCGATGATCAGCAGGACGATCCCGAGTATCAGCCAGAGCATCTCAGCCTCCTGTCGTTGCTGTCGTTGCGGCATCGACGCCGCCGTTGGTCATGGCGTCTACCCGGCGTCGGGGCACCGTAGTCGCCCATCGCACTTCGCATGGCGGTCTTCCAGTGCGGGTAGGGACAAGACGTGTCGGCAACGCAACCGGACGCGATCACCGGGCCGTCGCGCCGCATGGCGCATGTGGGGCTGCCACGGCCGCGGGGCGCGATCTCCGCGATGCTGCTCGACGTCCTGCGCCGCCCGCCGGGCACGCCGATCGCGCCGCCCCCACGCGCCATCGACCCGCTCGCCGACGACGACTTCCAGCTCGCGCTGTACCTCTGCTACGAGCTGCATTACCGCGGCCTTGCGGGCGTCGACGACCGTTGGGAGTGGGATCCCGGATTGCTCATGTTCCGCGGGGCGCTCGAGCGCGACTTCGAGCGCGCGCTGCACGCGTGCGTCCCAATCCCCCCCGTCCCGGCGGCCGACGGGACTGGCGCCGCGCTGCAGGAGCTGGTCGCCGCCGACGACGGGCCGCCGCTCTCGCGTCACGTCGAGACGCGGGCAACCGTGGAGCAGGTGCGCGAGCTGCTCGCCCAGCGCTCCGCCTACCAGTTGAAGGAGGCCGACCCTCACTCGTGGGCCATCCCACGGCTCACCGGCGCGTCGAAGGCAGCGCTCGTGGAGATCCAATCCGACGAGTACGGCGGCGGCCGGGCCGACCGGATCCATGCGGAGCTGTTCGCCGTCGCGATGACCGCCGTCGGACTCGACCCGACATACGGCGCCTACCTCGAACGGCTGCCCGCCATCACGCTCGCGACCGTGAACCTGATGTCGTTGCTCGGTCTGCACCGCCGTCTGCGCGGCGCGATCGTCGGTCATCTCGCGGCGTTCGAGATGACCTCCTCCCTGCCCAACCGCCGCTACGCGAACGGTCTGCGACGGCTCGGCTTCGGAGCAGCGGCGACCGACTTCTTCGACGAGCACGTCGAAGCCGACGCGGTCCACGAGAACATCGCCGCGTGGGACCTCGCCGGGGGTCTCGCGACCGCCGACCCGGAGCTCACGCCGGACATCCTCTGGGGCGCCAGCGCGCTGCTCGCCCTCGAAGCGCGCTGGGCGACGCACCTGCTCTCGGCATGGCAGCGCGGCGAGACCTCGCTGCTCGAGCCGCTCGCAGCGCCGTAGTCAGCGCCGGCCTTCGACCCCGCCCGTCGCCTGGAAGCCGACCAGCTTGTGGGTCCCGTCGCAGAATGGCCGGATCTGCGATCGCCCGCAGCGACACAGCGCAACCGTCCGGCGATCCGTTTCGATCGGGTTGCCGTCGTGGTCGATCAGCTCGAACGCGCCCCGCAGCAGGTACGGGCCGTTGGGATAGGGCGTGACGCGCACCCGCGCCGCCGCTCGCTTGGTCATCTCTCCTTCGTACCCGCTCTCGCGCCCGCGGCCACCTCGCGCGCGTCACGAATCGTCCTCCTCCTCCCCCTCGATGCGGCGCCTGAGCGACGAGATTCCGGCGCTTCCGGCGGTGAGGCCCGTGAGTCCGCCCGCGGCGATCGCGCCGATCTTCACCGTCTTGTCGGAGGGCCGGCCGGGGAGGCGGATCCTGAGCGAGTCCTTGACCGTCTCGAGCAGCCGCTGCCGTCGGCTCTTGCGCTTGAAGAGTCGCATGGTGATCACCTCTCCGCTATCCCTTGCGACGCGACGCCTTCGCGATCGCGTCGATGAGCTCGTCCTTGGTCATGTTCGTTCGTCCCTCGACGCCGACGCTGGCCGCGAGCTCGATCAGCTCCGGCTTCCGGTACGCCTTGAGCCCTCCGTTGGCCAGGTCGCGATCGAGCTCGCGCACCGCGTCCTGCGCAGCCGCCTCCGAGCGCTCGCGCAGCTGCTCGGCCGCGGTGACGCGGGCATCCGCCTCGGTCGCCTGCTGCTCGGCTTCGTCGGTGAGCTGCTGGGCCTGGCGGCGCGCCTCCTCGGCGACGGCGCGCGCGGTCGCGGTGGCCTCGTCCGCGAGCTGCCTCGCCGCGGCCAGCTTCTGCGTCGCGTCGGCGACGAGCTCCTCGGCGCGCTGCTGGGATTCCTCGGCTTCGCGCTGAGCGTCCTCGATCTCCTCCTCGACCTCGGCTTGGACCTCCTCCCGCTCCCCGTCGGCCTCCGTCTCGGCGTCTTGGCGCTCCCGCTTCACGGTCGCGTCGGCGGCCTTCTGAGCCGCGGCGACCCGCTGCTTGACGACCTGCCTCATCTCCCGGTCGACCTCTGTGACACGGGCGCGACCGTGCTCGCTCACCTGCCGAGCGTGTTCGGCGCGGTGCTTGGACTCCTGCGCGGCCTCGATGGCCTGCTCCTCGGCTTCCCGAGCGCGCTCCGCAGCCTCCCGGGCGCGCTGCATCCGAGCCTCGATCGAGCTCCCGCCGAGCGGAGTGGCATCGACGACCGCCGCCCGTACTTTCCGCTCGCGGTCGCGAGCGCCCGCCGTGACGGACCCCGCGGGCCGGACGGCGCGGGATACGACCCATGCGACATTGGACGGCATCTCGCGAAGACCCGTCCGGGTTCGCTCGGACAGCCATCGCACGACAGATGAGCGCGGCACCGTACCGCCTCCCTTCCTATCTCCGACCGGACACGAGGGGCCGGTGTCATGAGGTGTCTCGGCCCCGTATACCCGTATACCCAGCGGCGGGCGATCGGGAGAGCGCGCGGGCGCCGCCTGTTCCGAGGCTCTGTTTCCCCGCAGACGCAGCGGGTAGCCGTTGCATGTCGAAAGCCGGGCATTTGCGAGAAGGAAGGTGGGAGATGGCTGCTGAGGGAACGACGCACGGTGACGCGCGGCGACGTGCGGACCACCGACCGGTGGGCGCCGACGAGCGCACGGGCTGGTTCGCGACGCTCAAGCGCACGGTGCTGGAGTTCAGCGAGGACGGCATGACCGACTGGGCGGCGGCGCTCACCTACTACGGGCTGCTGTCGCTGTTCCCGGCACTGATCGCGCTCGTCTCGATCGTCGGGCTGTTCGGCGATCCGCAGTCGACGACGCAGACGATCACGGACATCGTCGCGAAGCTCGGCCCGAGCACGGCGGCCGCCACGTTCTCCGGGCCGATCGAGTCGATCACGTCGAACCGCAGCTCGGCCGGAGTCTTGTTCGTGGTCGGGCTCGCGGTGGCGTTGTGGGCGGCCTCGGGCTACGTGGGCGCGTTCATGCGCGCGTCGAACGTGATCTACGAGACCCCGGAGGGTCGGCCGTTCTGGAAGCTGCGCCCGCTGCAGCTGCTCGTGACGCTCGCGATGGTGATCTTGCTCGCGCTCGTCGCGCTGTCGCTGGTCCTGACCGGGCCGGTCGTGCAGGCGGTCGCGGGCCCGCTCGGCGTCGGGTCGACCGCGGTGTCGATCTGGAACATCGCGAAGTGGCCCGTGCTGCTGGCCGTCGTGATCCTGATGTTCGCCGTCCTCTACCACGCCTCGCCGAACGTCAAGCTGCCGGGCTTCAAGTGGGTGACGCCGGGCGCGATCGTCGCGCTCGTGATCTGGCTGGTCGCCTCGGCGGCGTTCGCGTTCTACGTCGCGAACTTCGGCTCCTACGACAAGACGTACGGGACCCTCGGCGGGCTGGTGACGCTGCTCGTGTGGCTGTGGATCACGAACCTCGCGCTGCTGCTCGGCATGGAGCTCAACGCCGAGCGCGAGCGCAGCCGCGAGCTGGAGGCCGGCGTTCCGGGAGCCGAGCGCGAGCTGCAGTTGGATGCCCGCCACGAGCCCAAGCGACAGCGCACGACATGAGCCTCCCGCGGCGCGTGCGGCGGGTGGACCGGCCATAGAAAAGCCCCGCCGGAGCGGGGCTTTTCCGTAGCAGGCCGGTAAGCGGGATTCTGTCGTGAGCAGTCATCCATCTTTGCGGCCGACCTGGACCTCGGCGGGCAACCTGCAAACGGTCCGGCTTGGCCTTGCATCGGGTGGGGTTTGCCTGGCCGCCGCGTCGCCGCGGCGCCGGTGCGCTCTTACCGCACCATTTCACCCTTACCTGCCCGCCGTGAGGCGGACATCGGCGGTGTCTTTTCTGTGGCACTTTCCCGCGGGTTTCCCCGGGTCGGCGCTACCGACCACCCTGCCCTGTGATGTCCCGACTTTCCTCGAAGGTGAACCTCCGCGACTGCTTGGCCTGCGGCGCGAAGCCTAGCTCTCGCGCGTCCGCGCGGCGAGTGCCGGGGCGACGACGCTCAGAACAGGCTCGTGCCGCAATCCCGGCAGCACCCGCCGTCGGCCCGCGGCGCCAGCCCTCCGCCGCACAACGGGCACGCGACGGCGACGCGGGCGGCGAGCCCCTCCCACACGCCGACGATCGCGTCGTCGAGCGTCGGGCCACCGCCCACGCCGTCGCGGGACTCGACGCCGTCACCGAAGAGCAGCGGCGGTCGCTCGATCCGCTCCGCGGCCAGCACCGCCATCACATGCTCCGCATGAGGCCGACGACCTTTCCGAGGATCCGGACCTCCTTGGTGCGAATCGGCTCCATCGCCTCGTTCTCGGGTTGGAGCCGGATGTGGTCGGACTCCTGGAAGAAGCGCTTGACCGTCGCCTCCTCCCCCACGAGCGCGACGATGATCTCGCCGTCGCGCGCGGTCTGCTGCGGGCGCACGACGACGAGGTCGCCTTCGATGATGCCGGCGTCCTTCATCGACTCCCCGCGCACGCGCAGGAGGTACTCGCCGTCGTCGCCGCCGGCGGCGCCCGGCGTCTGCACGTAGTCCTCGATGTTCTCCTCTGCGAGCACCGGCTGGCCGGCGGCGACCTGGCCGACGAGCGGCAGGCCGGCGGGCCGGACGATGCTGCGCATCCCGTCCACGGCGCGGTCGAGCAGTTCGATCGCACGCGGCTTCGTCGGGTCGCGTCGCAGCAGCCCGACCTTCTCCAGGTTCGCGAGATGCGCGTGCACCGTCGAGGAGGAGGCGAGCCCGACCGCCTTGCCGATGTCCCGCACCGTCGGCGGATACCCGTAGCGAGCGGAGTACCGCTTGATGAACTCGAAGATCTCCTGCTGGCGCTTCGTGAGGTCGACCATCGCGCGTCGCGCTCCTAGAGACGTGGTGGCAAGACGAACATGTGTTCGTGAAGCATAGCGCGCCGCCGGACGGACGAGCAAGGCTCACGCCGGGCTATACTGCGGCCCCCACGCGCTCGTGGCGGAATTGGTAGACGCGCAAGGTTGAGGGCCTTGTGGGCCTTATGGCCCGTGGTGGTTCGAGTCCACTCGAGCGCATTCCCATCCGGAGGCCTCGCTGCGGCGGGGCCTTCGTCTTCGGTGCCTTATCGTCGGGCGGGATGGGGCCGCGTCGGATCCTGCATGTCGAGACGAACCTCGGACTGCGCCCCGGGGGCGTCGAGCGGCTGGGTGCGGTCCTGCTCGAGCTGGGGCTGGCGCAGAGGATCGGCGCGCGGGTCGCCGACGGTCTCCGCGCTCCGGCGTTCGTCGAGCGGCGCGACCCGCTGCTCGGAGCGCGCAACGTGCCGGCGGTCGCCGCGCTGGCGATCGAGCAGGCCGACCGCGTCTGCGAGACTCTCGACGAGGGTGCGTTCCCGGTGGTGCTGGGCGGGGATGACAGCGTCCTGCTGGGGTGCCTGCTCGCGCTGCGACGGCGCGGCTCGGCCGGGCTGATGATGCTCGACGCCCACACCGACTTCTGGGACCTGCCCGACGGCACGGGCGAGCTGTCCGACAGCGACCTGTGGATCGCCACCGGCCATGGGCCCGACGTCATCGCCGACCTGGAAGGGCTGCGACCGCTCGTCTCACCGGAGGCGTGCGTCGTCTACGGGCACCGCGACCGGGCGCTGCAACTGCGGGACGGCAGCCGGGACGTCTACCGCGAGCCGATGCTCGTCCGCAACCTGGGCGAGATCCGCGCCGCCGGCGTCGAGGACGCCGCCAACCATGCGGCGGCCTTCCTGGCCGCCGAGCGCCTCGACCGGGTGTGGCTCCACCTCGACGCCGACTGCCTCGATGACGCGGTGATGCCGGCCGTCGACTGGCGCGTGCAGGGCGGCCTGACGCCGGGCGAGGTGGTCGGGCTGGCGCGCCCGCTCGTGAGCCGCGGACTGATCGCGGGAATGGACGTCACGATCTACAACCCGGCCCTCGACACAGAGGAGCTCACCGCCGGTCGGGTGCTGCTCGACGTCGTCGCAGCGATCCTCGCGTGAGTCAGCGGAACGCGTCTCGCGCGGCGCGCGAGCCGGCCATCGTCTGCTCGAGATAGCCCGCGGTCCCGTCCTCGCGCAGCTCGCGCGCGGCCTCGGCGACCGCGCCCAGCGCGGCGAAGGCGAACCCGCCGCCGACCGAGATGCGCGCGACACCGGCCGCCGCGAGCTCGGAGATCGGCGGGCAGTCGGGCAGCATGAGCACGTTCACCGGCCGCCCCACCGCCTCGACGACGGCGCGGATCTGGCCGACGTCGCGCAGGCCGGGCGCGAACAGCACGTCGGCCCCAGCCTGCTCGTAGGACCGCAGCCGCGCGATCGTGTCCGCCAGGTCATCGACGCCGCGGATGTGGTTCTCAGCTCGGGCCGTCAGCACGAGGCGCTCGGACCCCGCGTGGGCGGCCTCGACGGCAGCCGCCACGCGCTCGGCGGCGAGCTCGGCGTCGTAGATGCGCCGCTCACCGCCCTCCCCGCCGTAGTCCTCGATCGAGCAGCCGGCGAGCCCCGCCTCGCGCGCGAGGCGAACGGTCTCGGCGACGGCTTCCGGCGTCTCGCCGAAGCCGTCCTCCAAGTCCGCGGAGACCGGCAGCGGGGTCGCCGCCACGATCTCCGCCGCATGCGCGATCGCCTCCTCGCGGCTCACGCCGCCGTCGAGGCGGCCGAGCGTCGCGGCAAAGCCGCTGCTCGTCGTCGCCAGCTCCTCGAAGCCGAGCGAGGCCAGCAGCTTCGCCGAGCCGACGTCCCACGGGTTCGGCATCAACAGCGGCGCACCGGGACGGTGCAGCGCGAGGAACTGCTCGGCGATCCCGGTCACTGCTCCTCGGCCGGCGCGGCCGCCTCCCCGGTGTCGAGCGTCCGCCCCGTGAGCACGTCCGCGCGGCTGTAGTGGCCGACCGCGTCGAACCAGCGCTTCGCGTGCAGCCCGACGCGCAGGTCGCAGTCGGCGATCACGATCCCCTCCTCGCCGTAGAGCGGCCCGGCGATCACCTCGCCCCAGGTCGGCTCGACGATCGCGGCGCCGCCGTTGCCGAAGACCTCCTTGCCCTCCGGCAGCGGCAGCGGGAAGTCGTCGGGGAACGCACTCGCCGGGATGTACTGCGGCGCGGAGACGACGAACGCGCCCGACTCGATCGCGATGTGGCGCATGCTCGCCAGCCAGCCGTCGCTGTCGTCCGCGGTCGGCGCGACCCAGATCTGCGGGCCGCCCTGGTAGACCGCCCAGCGCGCGAGCGGCATGCGGTTCTCCCAGCAGATCAGACCGCCGATGCGCCCGAGCGGCGTCTGCACCGGCGCGAGGTCGTCGCCGGCGCCGACGCCGTGGAAGAGCCGCTCGTGCATCGTCGGCATCAGCTTGCGATGGCGGTGCAGCAGCCCGCCGGGCCCGAGCACGAGCATCGTGTTGTAGAGCGACCCGGGCCGCAGCTCCTCGCGCTCGTTGACGCCGATCGCAAGGTGGACGTCGCGCCGGGCGCAGAGCGCGACCAGCTCGTCCACGAGCGGCCCGGGCACGTCGACCGCGTTCGCCCACAGCCGCTCCCACAGCTCGTCGGCGCCGCCGAAGGACGCGATCGCCTTGCCCCACGCGTTCGACGGGTACAGCGGCACGAACGTCTCGGGCAGGACGACGAGCTGCGCACCGTCGTCGGCCGCGCGCTCGGCGAGCGCGATCGCCTTCGCGACGCTCGCCGGCCCGTCGAGGATCACGGGCGTCGCCTGGACGGCGGCGACGCGAACCGTCGGAAACGCGGTCATCGTGGCGATCATAGCCCGACGCGAAGGATCCACCCGCCGCACGTGGAAGCAATCAGCTCGATGGAGTTGGAGCTCGAGCAACTGCGGCAGGAGCTGGCGCACGCCCGCGCCGAGCTGGCCGCGCACGAGCGCACCGCGCGCCGGCGCGAGCGCGACCTGCACCGCTCCTACGAGGCGACGGTGCGCGCGCTCGCGGGCGCGGTCGAGGCGCGCGACGCCTACACCGCCCGCCACGCCGAGCGCGTCGCGGCCTACGGGCTGGAGATCGCCCGCGCGCACGGGATGCGCACCGACGAGGAGCCCGACCTCGAGTTCGGCTTCCTGCTGCACGACGTCGGCAAGGTCGCGATCTCCGACGCGATCCTGCACAAGCCCGGACGGCTGACGCGCGACGAGCGCGAGGAGATGCGCCGTCATCCGGTGATCGGCGACGAGATCGTGCGCGGGATCGACTTCCTCGCCGGCGCACGCGACGTCGTGCGCTCCCACCACGAGCGCTGGGACGGCTACGGCTACCCGGACGGGCTCGTCGGCGAGCGCATCCCCCTGCCGGCGCGCGTGTTCGCGATCGCCGACACGCTCGACGCGCTCACGACCGACCGCCCCTACCGCGCCGCCGCCTCGTTCGAGCAGGCGCGCGCGGTGATCGCCGACGAGGCTGGAACCCAGTTCGACCCCGACGTCGAGCGCACGTTCGCCGCGATCCCAGACGAGCGCCTGGAACAGATCCGCGGCGCGCTGGCCTGACCGGCGACCCGGCGCCGCCAGGCTAGATTTTCAGCAGCAGGACTGTATTCAGTCCGAAGATGACCGCGAACGCCACGGTCCATCGGTTCAGGTTGCGCTCGACGAGCGAGCCGCCGCCGAACGGGCCCTCGCCCGTGCCGACGCCGAATGCGCCGGAGAGTCCCGCGTCTCTGCCCGAGTGCATCAGGATCAGGAAGATCAGGACGACGGCGACGACAACCTGCAGCAGACCGAGGATCGTGTACATGCCGCGCCGATTCTAGCTGACCGCGGCAGCTCGGTCGCGCAGCTCGTCGAGCCGCTTGAGCAGCACGACCGCCTCGCCGCGCAGCGCGCGGTCGAGCGCGCGCCAGTCCTCCTCGGAGAGCTTGCCGGTGCGGTGGTCGAGCTCGGCGTCGCGGATCTCGCGGTACTTCGCCTCCTTCGCGGCCTCGAGGTCGGCGAGCTCTCCGACCTCGGGCGACTCGACCTCCTGCTCCCCGCGGCGGCGCAGCGGCGCGCCGACGATCGCCACCACGACGCACAACACCACGACGATGATCAGGAAGTCCATGCGGGAACACCCCTCACGAGCGCGCAAGCTCGCGCGCGACGCGCGCGGCATACCCGGCGGTGACGCGCCGACGCGCGGTCAGCGGCGCCGGCCACAGCGCGATCAGCCCGCCGAGCACGGTGACGATCGCACCGATCCAGATCCACGTCGCCAGCGGCGAGACGATGAAGCGGAACTGCGATGACCACGGCGCGGTCACGAAGCGCCGGGCGACCGCCGCCACCGCCGCGTCGCGCAGCGCGTAGAGCTGGCCGATCGACGCCTGGCTGCCGTCGCCCTTGGCCTGGATCGCGAGCATCGCGCTCCTGAAGCGGCGGTTGCCCTCGGCGATGATGCGCTGCAGCGGCCCGAGGTCCGGGTTGATGACCGTCCAGATGTCGCGCCCGAGCCCGGCCCGCAGCCCGACCTCGCTCTCCGCTTCGCCGTTGAAGAAGCGCCCGACGATCCCGAGGCTCAGATCCTGGGCCGGGTAGAAGCCGCGCGAGGTGCGCAACGTCGTGACGTGGCGCCCGCGCTTGGAGACGTCGAGCACCGCGCCGAGCGAGATCTTCTCCGCTTCGGGCTTCGCGACCGCGCGCACGTACTTGATGTCGAAGCCGTCGACGCGCACGCTCTGGCCGGGGCGCAGCGAGACGTCTCTGGCGTGCTGGAACGACGTCGACGCGGCGACGCCGAGCAGCAGCACCGCGAAGCCCGCGTGCACGATGTAGCCGCCGTAGCGGCGGCGGTTGCGGCGCACGAGCGCCACGAGCGCGACCGGTGCCGGCTCGCGCGCGACCGCCTGGCGCGCGCGGATGCCGCGCCACAGCTCCTGCGCCACGCACGCGAGCGTGAAGCCGACGACGACGAGGAACGCGAGCGCCTTCGGGTCCGCCCGCGCGCCGCTGACGAACAGCAGCGCGACGAGCAGTGCCAGCGCAAGCAGGAGCGGCGCGACGAAGCTGCGGCGCACGGCCGCGACCGTCATCCGCCGCCACGGCACGAGCGGGCCGATGCCCGCCAGCGCGACGAGCGCGAACGCGAGCGGCACCGTGTACTTGTCGAACCACGGCGGCCCGACGGAGGCGCGCGTGCCCGTCACCGCCTCGGAGATCAGCGGGAAGAACGTCCCCCAGAAGATCACGAAGCAGAGCGCGACGAGGATCACGTTCTGCAGCAGGAAGACCGCCTCGCGGGAGAGCAGCGAGTCGAGCTGGTGCTCGGAGCGCAGGTCCCCGCGCCGCGCGATCACGAGCCCGACCGAGCCGAGCACCATCGCGCCGATCAGGATCAGGAACGGCACCCCGAGCGTCGACGCGCCGAAGGCGTGGATCGAGTCGAGGATCCCCGAGCGCACGAGGAACGTGCCGAGGATCGCGAGCGTGCCGGTCGCGAGCACGAGCGAGACGTTCCAGACCTTCAGCATCCCCCGCTTCTCCTGGATCATGATCGAGTGGATGTAGGCGGTGCCGATCAGCCACGGCATCAGCGACGCGTTCTCGACCGGGTCCCAGGCCCAGATGCCGCCCCAGCCGAGCTCGGTGTAGGACCAGCGCGCGCCGAGCACGATCCCGATCCCCAGGCACAGCCACGCGCCGAGCGCGAAGCGGCGCGTCGCGAGCACCCACTCGGCGTTGAGCCGCCGCGTGATCAGCGCGCCGATCGCGAACGCGAACGGGATCGAGAAGAGCGTGTAGCCCGAGTACAGCATCGGGGGGTGGAACATCATGCTCGGGTGGCGCAGCAGCGGGTTGAGGCCGACGCCCTCGGCCGGCGGGATCGCGAGCGTGTCGAACGGGTTCGCGTAGAAGATCGTCAGCGTCAGGAAGAAGGACGCGAGGCCGAGCAGCACCGCGGTGGCGACCGGCGCGATCTCGCGCACGCGCCGCCCGACGAGCACCAGCACGAGGCTCGACCACAACGACAGCAGCCACACCCACAGCAGCAGCGAGCCCTCCTGCGAGGACCATGCCGCCGTCGCCTTGTAGAAGGCCGGCGTCGTCGTGCTCGAGTGCGTGGCGACGACCGAGAAGGAGAAGTCCGAGCGCAGGAACGCCGCCTCCAGCAGGCCGAACGCGAGCGTCAGCACGCCCGCGAGCGCGTAGACCGCGCGCCGCCCGGAGTCCGACCACGCGCGCTCGCGGCGCACCGCGCCGTAGATCGAGGCCGCGATGCCGTACAGCGCGACGGCGAACGCGACGATCAGCAGTGCACGGCCGACGGTCGCCATCAGCGCGCCGCCATCAGGTCGAGGCGCCGGAGCCGGGACTCGGTGGGGCGACCTGGAACTTGGACGGGCACTTCGTGACCATCGTGTCCTTCTCGCCGACGAACGTGCTGCCGCTGCGCCGCACCTTCACCATCACGCCGCGACCGGCGCGGAACGGGTCGGGCACGATGCCCGTGTAGCGCACCTGTGCGGAGACCGGCCGGTGCGGGTCGAGCACGCGGAAGACGAGCACGCCGCCCTCGCGGTGGACCGAGCCCTGCTTGACCGTCCCGGCGAGCGTGTACGTCTTGCCCGCCACGGCGCTGTCGAGCAGCTGGCCCGCGGTGCGCTCGTCGCTACCCGCGCTGAAGCTCGTGTAGACGAGCGCGCTGGCGAGCAGCAGCGCGACGGTGAGCGCGACGACGAGGCGGATCCTGCGCTTGCGGCTCGGGTTCATCGACCGCCGATTATCCCAGACCCCTCGTGCGGGCAGGACCGACAACGGACGAGCACGAGGATTTCCTCTCAAGAACGCGAAACCAACTGCCGATCCCGGAGTTGTTACCCATGACCGTGAGAACGCGACATCGCAGCAGGATCCGCCCGCGGCTGGCGCGTGCCGCGAGCCCGGCCGGCACCGCGTCGCGACCGAGCCCCGAGCCGGCCCGCACCGCTCCCGCGCCGCTGCGCGAGCGCGACGCCGGTGGCCCGGAGGATCGCGCGGTCTACCAGTGCACCTGCGGGTGCGTCTTCGAGGCGAGCGTCTCGACGACGGTCGGCTGCCCGCACTGCGGCGACGCGCAGGCCTGGTAGCGCACGCGCGTCAGCGTCAGGCGGACGCTGCGCGCGCCCGGTCGATCGCCGGCCACACGACGGCGACGGTGCCCGCGACGAGGGCCTCGCGCGGCGTCTCGGGATGGCGGACCCACCACGTCGCCAACCCCAGCGCGGCCGACTTCAGCAGCTCGGCGAGGATCCGCAGCTGGCGCTCGCGCTCGGGGTGGGCGTCGAACATCGCCGGGTCGGTCCCGAGGGTCGCTGCGATCGTCGCCGTCATGCGCTCCTCCAGCTCGCGACCGATCGCGGTGACGTTCGCGCTCTGCAGCTCGATGAACAGCAGCCGGCATGCCTCCGGATGCTCTTCGACGTACTCGTAGAAGGCTTCTGCCGCGGCGCGCACGCGCGGCTCGCCGGCCAGCCCCGCCGGTTTCAGCGCCGTCTCGATGACGGTGACGATCTCGCTGCGGATCGCCTCGAGCAGAACGTCGTAGAGCTCGCGCTTGGAGGAGACGTGGTCGTAGACGACGGCCTTGGAGACGCCTGCCGCGTTGGCGATCCCCTCCATCGCGGCGCCCTCGTACCCGCGGTCGGCGAACATGCGCAGCGCAGCCTCGAAGATGACGAGCCTGCGCTCGCTCGCGGGGAGGCGTCGACGGACCTCGTTGCGCTCGTCCTCCTCATACACCGTCGAAGATCCTGGTATCACGTGGACAGTCTTACCATTTAATGGAGCGTGGGGCTATGCCCAGCGTTCGGGAACTCGCGATTCGCAGCGGGACATCCCGGGTAGAACGCTCCGCGATGGGATCGGGAGCCCACGCGACAAGCCACGAGCGGATGCCACCGACACAGCGGATGTCGGTGCTGCGGACGCGCATGCTGGCGACGCGCGCGAAACGCGGAGACGCATCGGCGCGCGAGCAGCTGATCGCCCAGCACCTGCCGCTCGCGCGTTCGCTCGCGCGCCGCTACCGACGCGGCAGCGAGAGTCTCGACGACCTCGTCCAGGTTGCCTCGGTCGGTCTGATCAAGGCCGTCGACCGCTTCGACCCCGAGCGCGGCCACACGTTCTCGACGTTCGCCCAGCCGACGATCGTCGGCGAGCTGCTGCGCCACTTCCGCGACACCGGTTGGGGCGTCCATGTCGCCCGCGGCACGCAGGAGCTTGCGCTCAAGGTGCGGGCGGCAGCCGACCGGATCGAGTCGGAGACGGGCACCGCCGCCACGCCGCGCCAGCTCGCGGAGCGCACCGGAGCCGACCTCGAGTCCGTCCTCGACGCGCTCGGCGCGCTCGCGAACCGCACGACGCTGTCGCTCGCGATCCCCGCCGGCCCCGACGAAAGCGGCGACGCGACGCTCGCCGACACGCTCGGCGCCGACGATGCCGGCTACGAGCGCGCCGAGGCGCGCGCGATGCTCGGTCCGGCGCTGCGCCACCTGCCTCCGCGCGAGCAGCGGATCCTGCACATGCGTTTCGCGCAGGACATGACGCAGAGCGAGATCGCCACGCACGTCGGCGTCTCGCAGATGCAGATCTCGCGCCTGCTGCGCCAGTCGCTCGAGCGGCTCACCGAGCTTACGCGCGCGCAGCGCTGAGACAGCTTCTCAGCTCGGCACCGCGATCGGGTGCCCGTGGCAGGTGAGGCCCGCGACCGTGCGGCGCGCCTGCGTGCGCGCTGCGGCCGGCAGCGGTTCGTAGCCGCCACGGCGCACCAGTCCCTGACCCGCGCCGAGCATGAAGTCGAGCCAGGCCTTGACGTTCTCGGCCGCCTGCTGCGTGCGCCCGGCACGACACGGGTCCCGCCACACGAGCACGTTGAGCGAGCCGCCGATCGGATACCCGGCCTGCCCGGGCAGAAGGAAATTGCCGCCGGCTTCCTGCACGGCGGCGACGGTGAGCCCGAGCCGCAGCGCTTCGGCGGGCGTCACGTAGCCGATCGAGCCCGACGATCTCTTCACGCAGCCGGCGACGTCGGTCGTTTCGACCGCCGGTGCCGCGAGATGCGGCCACTTCACATGCGCACCTATCCCCACGTCTCTGGCCCAGTTGGGACCGGAGCGGGCCAGGAACGCGGTGAACGTCGCCGTCGCGGCCCACGTGCCGGAGTTGCGACAGACCTGGAACAGCTCGTCCGGGATGTCGAGGTGCGGGTTGAGTCTGACGAACACCTTCTGGTGCCAGTTGAACGTCGGGCCCTTGTAGACGCTCGCGAGCGTGTGCGGATCGATCCGAAAGCCGCTGGGGATCCGCTTGTTGCTGAACGTGACGAGGTTGTAGGCGACCGCGACCTCACTGCGCGCGACCGGCACCGCGACGAGCGCGCTCTTCACGTCCGCGGGCAGCGGCGAGCCGTCTTCGAGGGCGAAGTCGGCCACCGACGGCGCGAGCTGCGTGAGCTTGGCGAGATGGACCCGCACCCGCGCGCCGCTCTGCTGCTCGAAGCGCCGTCCCCACGCGCCGAGCAGCGGCTGCGGCACGCTCGCGACGATGCCCGTCACGCTGCCGCTCAACGGTCGGTCCCCGCCACCGCAGCCGGCGAGGCCCGGCGCCACGGCGCAGACGATCCCGAGTGCTCCCACAGCGCGCTTCCCCCACATCTGCTCCCCCTTTGCAGACGATCCCCCTGATCTCGAGCCCTACGCTACCCGAACTTGCCGGTCACATACTCCTCGGTGCGCGGGTCGTCGGGGTTCGTGAAGATCTTCTCGGTCGGTCCGACCTCGACCAGCTCGCCGTCGAGCATGAAGGCGGTCTGGTCGGCGACGCGCGCCGCCTGCTGCATGTTGTGCGTGACGATCGCGATCGTCACGCGCGTCTTCAGCTCCTCGACGAGCTCCTCGATCTTCAGCGTCGAGATCGGGTCGAGCGCGGAGGCCGGCTCGTCCATCAGCAGCACGTCGGGCTCGACCGCGAGCGCGCGTGCGATGCAGAGACGCTGCTGCTGGCCACCGGAGAGGCCGATGCCGGGCCGCCGCAGGCGGTCCTTGACCTCCTCCCAGAGGCCGGCGCCGCGCAGCGCGCTCTCGACCTGCTCGTCGCCGACCCTGCGGGCCGTCAGCCGCAGGCCCGAGGCGACGTTGTCGTAGATCGACATCGTCGGGAACGGGTTCGGCTTCTGGAAGACCATGCCGATCGAGCGCCGCACGGCGACGACGTCGACCTGGGAGTCGTAGACGTCGAAGCCGTCGAGCGTCACGCGACCGCTCGCGCGGGCGCCGGGGATCTCCTCGTGCATGCGGTTGATGCAGCGCACGACGGTCGACTTGCCCGAGCCGGAGGGGCCGATCAGCGCCGTCGCCTGGTTCGGCGCGAACTCGAGCGTGAGGTCCTTGACCGAATGCATGTCGCCGTACCAGGCGTTGAGCCGCTCGAGCCGGACCGCCCGCGCAGGCGCTCCCGGCGCGACCGGCTCGACGGGCGTGCGCGACACGAAACGCTCGGGCATGACGCGCTCTCCTCCCGCGTGTGGCGTCGCGGGGGCCTCGCCGCGAACAGTGTGGGGGACGGGATCGGTCACGACAGGCGGCTCCTTCTCTGGATCAGGCGTGCGAGCAGCGTCAGGACAAGGATCATCATGACAAGCGTGAGCGCTGCGCCCCAAGCGATCGTGACCAGGCGGTCCTGCGCCTGACCGACGTTCTGGAAGATCAGCGCCGGCAGCGAGTTCATGCGGTCGCTCAGATTGACGGTCGTGGCGTTGACGACCGCGGCGGTGAACAGCAGCGGGGCGGTCTCCCCCGCGGCGCGTGCGACGGCGAGCAGAACGCCGGTCACGATCCCCGGCAGCGCGGTCGGCAGGACGATCCGGACGATCGTCTTCCAGCGCGGGGCGCCGAGCGCGTAGGCGGCCTCGCGCAGCTGGTTGGGCACCAGCAGCAGCACGACCTCCGCCGAGCGCGTCACGATCGGCAGCATCAGCAGCCCGAGCGCGACCGAGCCCTTCCAACCGGCGAACGAGGAGCCGCCGACGCCCGCGAGCACGAGCGTGATGTAGACGAACAGGCCGAAGACGATCGACGGGACGCCCGTCATCACGTCGATGAAGTAGCGGACCGTGTGCGCGAGCTTCGTCTCGCGGCCGAGCTCGACGAGCCAGATCGCGACGCCGACGCCGACCGGCACCGCCACGACGGAGGCGAGCGCCACCATCACCACCGTGCCGACGATCGCGCTCTTGATGCCGCCCGGGTCACCCAGGAACGAGCCGCTCGGGTCGGTCGTGAAGAAGCTCAGCGAGATCGCGCCCAGGCCCTGCTTGAGCAGGTAGTAGACGATCAGCCCGAGCGGGATCAGCGCAAGCAGCGTGAGCGCCGCGACGGTCCCCCGCGCCAAGCGGTCGACGCGACGGCGGCGGGGGCTGATCGGCGCGAAGGCGACGCTGCTCATCCGGCCATCCCGGCGGCCGGCGTGCGGGCGACGCGCTGGCCGCGCTCGGCGCGGATGACGAACGCGCGCGCGACGCCGTTGACGGCGAGCGTCAGCACGAACAGCACGAGCCCGGCGGCGATCAGCGCCGCGCGATGCGTCGGGTCCGACGCCGCCTCGCCGAACTCGTTCGCGATCACGGCCGCGAGCGTGTAGCCCTGCTGGAAGATCGAGTGGCCGGTCACCGGTGCGTTGCCGATCACGAGCGTGACGGCGATCGTCTCGCCGATCGCCCGTCCGAGCCCGAGCATCGCGCCGCCGGCGATGCCGCCGCGCGCGTACGGGAGCACCGCCATGCGGATCATCTCCCAGCGCGTCGCGCCGAGCGCGAGCGCGGCCTCCTTGTGCTCGGACGGGACGGTGGAGATCACCTCGCGCGAGATCGCGGAGGCGATCGGGAGGATCATGATCGCGAGGATCAGCCCCGCGACGAAGTAGTTCGGCCCCGTGACCGTGCCGCCGACGAACGGGATGAAGGAGAACGTGTCCGCGAACCACTGCTCGGCCGGCTTGAGCTTCGGGATCAGGAAGAAGAAGCCCCACAGCCCGTAGACGACCGACGGCACGGCGGCGAGCAGCTCGACGAGCAGCGTGATCGGGCCGCGGACCCGCCGCGGCGCGAGCTCGGTGATGTAGAGCGCCGTCGCGACCGCGACGGGGATCCCGATCACCAGCGCGATCGCCGAGCTGATCAGCGTGCCGGCGATCAAGGGCACCGCGCCGTAGAGCGCCTTCGACGGCACCCAGTCGGCGGAGAAGAGGAAGTCGGTGACGCTCTCGTGCTTGAAGATCGGCTCCGACTCGACCAGCAGCCGGATGAAGAAGTACGCGATCAGGGCGATCACGCCGAGCGACAGCGCGGTCAGCCCCCAGCGCAGCAGTCGATCGGGGAGCCGGGCCGCCGGCGAGCGCCGCAATGCATTCGGGCGCTCGCCGGCGGGTGTGATCGTCCCGGCCTCCATCTATGTCAGCTCTTGGCTGCCTGGATCGGCGCGCCGTTGCAGACCAGGCCGGCGACCTTCGCCTGCGCCTTGCTCTGGATGCTCGCGGGCAGCGGCGCGTACTCGAGCTGCGGGGCGACCTTCTGGCCGTCGCCGAGCACGTAGTCGAGCCAGCTCTTCAGGCTCCCGGCAGCCGACTCCGAGACGCCGGCCTTGCAGGCGTCCTGCCAGACGATCTGGAACGTGACGGCCGTGATCGGGTAGCTGTCCGCGCCCGGGGCGTTGATCGTCGAGAACTCCAGGTTCGCCGGCGGCTTGGCGCCGACGCCGGCGGCCGAGGTGGCGTCAAGGCTCGGCTCGACCCACTTGCCGGCCTTGTTCTTCACGGCCGCGGTCGTGAAGTTGTTCTGCAGCGCGTACGCCTGCTCGACGTAGCCGACCGCGCCCGGGGTCTGCTTCACGCAGCCGGCGACGCCGTCGTTGCCCTTGGCGCCGGTGCCGACCGGCCACTGGACGCTCTTGTCGACGCCGGGACCGTTCGTCCAGGCCTTCGAGTAGTCGGCGAGGAACTGCGTGAAGTTCGCCGTCGTGCCCGACTCGTCGGAGCGATGGCAGACGCTGATGTCGGTGCTCGGCAGGCTGACGCCGGGGTTCAGACCGGCGATCGCCTTGTCGTTCCACTTCGTGACCTTGCCGAGGTAGATGTCGGCGATCGTCGGGCCGTCGAGCTTGAGGCCCGTCTTGACGCCGTCGAGGTTGTAGGAGACCGTCACCGCGCCGAGCGCGATCGGCAGGTGGACCGGGGTGCCCTTGTCCTTGCCGGCTGCGACCTCTTCGGGCTTCATGACCGCGTCGCTGCCGGCGAAGTCGACCGTGCCGGCCGTGAGCTGCGCGATGCCGGCGCCCGAGCCGACGGGCTGGTAGTTGACGGTGATGCCCTGGGCTTCCTTGAAGCGGCTGGCCCACTCGCTGACGAGCGGTGCCTGGAACGTCGAGCCGGCGCCGTTGAGCGTGCTGCTCGACGATGCGCTGGACGAGCTGCTGTCACTGCTGTTGCTGCTCCCACAGGCTGCGACGCCAAGGGCGATCGCGGCGGCCGAGCCGAGCGCGAGGGCCTTCGAGTACCTCATCTGGATCCTTTCTCCTTGCGACAGTGCTCGGCAGCGTCACAGGGCACGAGGGAAATTCTGTTATCGCGATGTGGCGGGTCTGTTTAAAGCTTGTGAAGCGGCTCGAAGCGGTAGCCGAAACCGAGGTGCGTGTGGATGAACGTGGCGTGCGGCAGCGCTTGCTCGAGCTTGGTGCGCAGCTTGTGCACGTAGACGTCGACGGAGCGGTCGCCCGGCCGCAGCGTCCCGCCCCACGCGAGCCGGTAGAGCTCCTCGCGGGAGACGATCCGACCCCAGCGATCGACGAGCGCCATCAGCAGGCGCAGCTCGCGCACCGACATCGCCAGCACGCGCCCGCCCGCGAGCACCAGTCCGTCGGACCTGCGAAGCTCGAGCTCACCCGCCCGTATCGTCTCGTCGTGCGGCGCCGCCTCCATTGGCGCGCAGGATGGCGTTTCGCGCGCATAGCGCTGTTAACAGGCGGTGAAGCGTGCGCGGACGTCCGGTGTCGCGTAGGATCGCGCGCTGTTTCCTTCACCGTGACTTCACCACTCGGTAACACGCCCGCAACCGTGCCTCGTCGATCCTCTCTGTCATGAGCTCATCCGGGCGGGACGGCGAGCTGCGCATGCGCTTCCAGGAGGAGCTCTCGCAGATCGAGGCGCGCGCGCTCGGCGGGCTCGACCTCGCCGGCGACCAGCTGCGCCGCGTGATCGAGGCGCTCGAGCATCAGGACGTCACGCTCGCGACCGAGGTCGTGCGCGGCGACGACACGATCGACCAGCTCTACCGCGAGCTGCACGAGCGGATCCTGTCGCTGCTCGCGCTGCAGGCGCCCGTCGCCGGCGACCTGCGGCTCGCCGCCGCGCTGCTGCACGTCGCGCGGCTCGTCGAGCGGATGGGCGACCAGTGCGTGAACATCGCGAAGCTGATTCCGCTCGACGGCCACCACCCGCCGGTGCACCCGGTCCTGCTGGAGGAGCTCGGCGTGATGGGGCGGCTCGTCGCCGACGAGCTCGAGCAGCGCAAGCGCGCCTTCGCCGAGCGTGACATCGCGCTCGCGCGCGATCTGATCCACAAGGACCGCGACGTCAACGAGCTCAACCGGCGCGTCTTCCAGTTCGCGTGGGAGAGCGGCGACGACGCCGACGCGCGCGAGTGGGCGATGCACATGATCCTCGCCGCGCGCGCGATCGAGCGCATCGGCGATCAGGCCGTCGACGTCGGCGAGCAGCTCGGCTTCGTGCTGACGGGGCAGTTCGAGGAGTTCCGCGACGCCTCGCACCCCTCGCCGAGCGACGCGGCGCCGTCGGTCTAGCGGTTCGCGGCAGCGATCCTCTGCGCGCGCGGTACGCGCGCGGCTATAGCAGGGATGCGACGGACCGAGCGGCAATCTGCACGTGTCGGCGGCGACCGGCGGCGATGATCCGCCCTCCAACAGCTATATAACAGAGTCATACAAACAACCATCCGGTCGGTTAGTTCACTACCATTCGGTAGGTTGAGATGCAATCGGTGCCAAGTGGAGGCCTTCTGCATGACTCTGACGCTGCACGACGTGGTCAAGCACTACCCGGCGGGTGGGGAGATCGTGCGCGCTGTCGACGGAGTGAACCTGACGGTTGCAGCAGGCGAGATGGCGGCCCTCTATGGCCCGAGCGGCTCCGGGAAGACGACGCTGCTGATGCTTGCCGGCACGCTGCTCACGCCCGATCGGGGAACGATCACCTTCGGTGGCTGCGACCTCAGCACCCTCTCGCCTGCCGAGGCAGCCGATTTCCGCCTCCACGACGTAGGGGTGATCTTCCAGGACTACCAACTGATGCGCGGCGTCTCGACGATCGAGAACGCGGCGGTCAAGCTGCTCGCCGACCCGATCTCGCTGGCGACCGCGCGAAAGCGCGTGGCGCCAATGCTGCGCCGCGTGGGGCTCGGGCATCGGCTCAACGCGATCCCGGAAGAGCTCTCGGGCGGGGAGCGCCAGCGCGTCGCCGTCGCCCGGGCGCTCGCGAACCAGCCGCGGCTGATCCTCGCCGACGAGCCGACCGCCAACCTCGACACCCGCCGTGGACGCAACGTCCTTGAGCTGCTGCGCGCGATCTCGCACGAATCCGGTGCCACCGTCCTGCTGGTGACCCACGACGTGCGGGCGGCCAGGATCGCAGACCGTGTGTACACACTGCGCGACGGCATCCTGCTCGAGACCGATCCCCTGTTCGTCCCGCAGCTGGAGGCGACCTTTCCGAGCGACGGCGGCGGCTGACGTGGTACGGCTGCCCACGCTGTTGTACTTCTACCGCAAGCGGCTGCGCGTCCATGCGATGCAAGAGCTGCTCGCCGGCCTTGGCATCGCCACCGGCGTGGCGCTTGTCTTCGCGGTTCAGGTCGCGAACAGCAGCATCGTCGACTCCGCCCGCCAGGTCCTCCACGGGATCACGGGCTCGGCGACGCTGCAGCTTACGGCGCGTGATCCGCGCGGCTTCGACCAGTCGCTGCTGAGGCAGGCTCGCGCGTTGCCCGGCGTCGCGCACGCAGCGCCGCTGCTCGAGCAGCGGGCGACGGTCGCTTACCACGGCCGCCGTGCACCGATCGACCTGCTCGGGGTCGACGCCAGCCTCCCGTCGCTTGGCGGCTCGACGACGAGCGACGGGCTGCTCGGCGGCTTCGCGCTGACGCGCGGGATCCTGCTGACCGGCGCCGTGGGCCACGCGCTCGGCCTGCCGGCCGGGGACAGCGCCCGAATTCGGGTTGACGTGGCCGTACGCGGCCGCGTCAGGACGCTGCCGGTCGTCACCGTGCTCGGCAGCGCGACGGTCGGACCGGTGGCCGGAGGGATGCTCGGCGGCGTGCCGCTGCCCGTTGCGCAGGCGCTCACGGGCTTGCCCCAGCGGATCACACGGATAGCCGTTGTTCCAGCGGCAGGCGACCAGGCGCTCGCACGCAGGGGTCTCGTCCGGCTCTCCGACGGGCGCTACGGGGTCACGTCGATCGACAACGAGACCCGCTTGCTCGACCAGGCTACCGGGCCCATCGACCAGGCCACCGGACTGTTCGCCGCAATCAGCGCTCTCGTCGGGTTGTTGTTCACGTTCAACGCGATGCTGCTGACGATCCCCGAGCGGCGTCGCTTCGTCGCCGACCTGCGCATCATGGGCTACCGCCCGCTGCGTCTGGTGCAGATCCTCGGCTTTCAGGCCGTCATGCTTGGTGTGGTCGCCTCTGCGCTGGGACTGCTCGCCGGCTATGGCCTTTCCCACGCCGCTGCGAGCGACCCGCCGAACTACCTCGCCTTCGCGTTCCCACTCGGGGTCGAGCCGGTGATCTCGCCGCGGACCGTCGCACTCGCGTTCGCCGGCGGCGTGATGGCCACCTGCCTCGCGGCGGCGCAGCCGCTGACTGACCTGCGCCGTAGCCATGCGATCGGTGAGGTCTTCCGCCAGGAGGGCGAGATGGGACACGCGCTGAGCCGTTCTGCGCGCCGCCGCCTCGCCGCCGCCGCACTCGCGCTCGTCGCCGTGACGACCGCGATCTTGATCGTCGCCCCTGCACTCACGATCCTCGGCGTCGCCACGCTTGCTCTCGCGACCGTGCTGGTCGTCCCGATGACCTTCTCGCTCGTGCTGCGTGTCGGAGACCTCGCGGCCCGCTTCTGGAGGCTGAATGCGCTCGTCATTGCCTCCCGGGCGCTGCGTGCGACGTCGATCCGCTCGCTGGCGCTTGCGGCGACCGGCGCGGTCGCCGTCTTCGGCAGCGTCGCGATCGAGGGCGCACACCGCAATCTCATCAGCGGACTCGACCGGAACTTCGCCGACTACCTCGGGACCGCCGACCTGTGGATCACGGCTGGCGGCGACGAGAACAGCCTCACTACCCAGGGTTTCGAGCTCGGCGACACGCTGCGGCGCACACGGGCCGTCAATGGCGTCAAACGAGCCTACCCCTACTACGGCGGCATGCTCGACATCGACGGTCGGCGCGTGTGGATCATCGGCCGCCCGACCGTCGATCGTTCGATGATCCCGCCGAGCCAGCTCGAGCGCGGCGACCTCGCCACCGCGAACCGGCGGCTTCGCAGAGGCGGCTGGATCGCCCTCTCCGACGCGATCGCCGCAGAGCGTCATCTCGCGCTCGGCGATCCGATCGAGCTTCCCACGCCCGCCGGCAATCGCACGTTTCGCCTCGCCGCGACACTCACCAACCTCGGGTGGGGGCCGGGGGCAGCGATCATGAGCGCAGCCGACTATCGCGATGCCTGGCTCGCGCCGGATCCAAGCGCGCTCGAGGTCCGGCTGGTCCGGGGCCATGACGTCGCCGAGGTGCGACGGATGGTGCAGCAGGCGATCGACCCGCGGGAGCTGGCCTTGCGGGTGCAGACGACAGAGGAGCGCGACGCACAGTTCCGCACGCTCGCTCGTCAGGGGCTGGAGCGCCTCAGCCAGATCTCGACACTGCTTCTGATCGCGGCGGTACTCGCAATGGCGGCTGCGATGGGGGCGGGGATCTGGCAGCGGCGCATCACGTTTGCACAGTTCCGGATCATGGGCTGGGCACCAGTCAAGCTGTGGTGGACGCTGCTAGTGGAGACGACTCTCGTGCTCGGCACCGGCTGTTTCACCGGAGCCGTTGCGGGCAGCTACGGTCATCTGCTCGGGAACCGCTGGCTGCAACTCTCGACCGGCTATCCCGCCCCATTCGTGCTCAGTACCTGGCAGACCGTGGCGACCTGCTCGCTTGTGGCGCTGGCCGCCGTCGTGGTGACCGCGGTGCCGGGATACTTCGTCTCACGTGCTCCGATCCGGCTTGGGCTCAAGGCCAGCGCGTGAAGGACGCAGACGGGCGACGTCCACAACGTGCTCGCAGCCCCCGCATCGCTGGCGACCTACCTGCTCGCCATCGTCCCCCGCGTCCGCACCGAGCTCGGCTCGTGGGAGCGCGTTGCGGCGATGATCCCCAACCCGGCGCTGCGCGCCGCGGCACTCGCGGCGCTGCGCGAGAAGGCGCTAAACGCCGAGGCGGCGGCGGTCTTCGCCACGCTCGTTCCGCGCAAGCGGCGCAGCGAGACGACCGTGCTCCTCGTCGCCTTCCAGACCTTGACCGACTACCTCGACACGATCAGCGAGCAGCCAGCGCATGACCCGCTCTCAAACGGCATCGAACTGCATCGAGCGCTGGTTGACGCGCTGCGCCCAGCGCCAGGTCCGATCGACTACTACCGCCATCACCCGCATCGCGACGACGGCGGCTACGTCGAGCTCCTTGCCCGCTTCTGCCGCGAGCGCTTCCACGCGCTGCCCGCCGCGGCGGCCGTCCACGGGATGGCGCAGCGAGCGGCACGACGTTGTGGCGAGGGCCAGAGCCACACCCACGCAGCGCTGCACCACGGCAGCGCCACGCTCGCCGCCTGGGCACGAAGCCAGACTGCAAGCGGCTACCACTGGTGGGAGATCGCAGCCGGAGCGAGCTCGTCCGTCGCAATCCTCGCACTGATCGCGGCTGCCGCCGACCCGTGCACGACGCACGCAGATGCGCAGCGCATCGATGCAGCCTACTTTCCGTCGGTGGGAGCGCTCACCGTTCTGCTCGACAACCTCATCGACCGCGATCAGGACGCCGTCTCCGGATACCACAACTACCTCGGCTACTACGCGACGGGTGCTGTCGCGGCATGCCGTCTCGCGAACATCGCAGAGCGTGCCGAACGCGCGGTGCGCTCACTTCGCCGCTCGCATCGGCACGCGGCGATTGTCGCTGGCGTGGCGGGGTTCTACCTCAGCGCCAGCGAGGCACACACGCCCTTTGCCGCGCCAATCCGCGCCCGCGTGCTTGACTGCTCAGGCGATGGTGCTCCGCTGATCCTGGCCTTGATGCGCCTGCGCCGCCGCCTCGCCGAGCGCAGCGTCAGCGATAGTCGGGGTTCGGGAAGTCGAAACGGCAGCCCGCATCCCATACCGCGCGCTGGTTCCCGTGCGCGGGGATCCCACCCGCGTCCTTCAGCATCCGCGCGAGGTGCATGAGGTTTCAGGTCAGGAACGTCGGGTTGCGGTTCGGAGAGTCGACGATCGGCGCGCGCTCGCTAACCTCGCGCGCGCCGATCTCGCTGCTCAGACTAGTCTGATGGTGCGCGTTCTTTCGAGTCTCAGTCTCCCCATGCAAAACCCCTGTCTCGGGCAATCCATCGAACTTCCTTCTCTCGTAAGTATTTTCAGTTGTTCCGTTAAGAACGAACCGCCTTCGTAGGTCAATTCGCCTCTTGATTCTCTCACCACAGGCGAGCGAATACCAGATGTGCCATGGTATCTACAGGTTCTACCAGCTGCGACTATCGAAAATTTTACTCCTTCAATAAGCCATTGCGTTTCCGTTATCACCGGTAGCGATCCTAGTATCACCTTGTACGATACTCCGAATGGCGACGTTCTGGTTGCTTCAATGGTGACCGCTGCATTGAACAGCCCGAACGCTCTGCATCCTGTTGTCTGACCATTTGTAACGGCGCCTACTGTCGCCCCAAGGGACTTAGGCACTCTTTCATTACCTTCACCACTGAGCGTGAGTCCGGCGCATACGGTTCTCAGAAACCCTTCTCCTTCTTCAAAGGTGATGTTCGCCCCAGTGCCTTCCATAGGCCCGGGACTCGACGTTTGGAGGCTTCTTAGCGCGAGCGCAGGATCGGTAAACATCGCGAGCGCGACAATTGCCACGCACGCGCCGATCAGCAGCCGAGTAAACTTGGCCATTCGATATCATCTCCCAATAAGTGACGGACACACGCAATATTGTCGCGGGGAGGATCTTTGCGTTGGCCAGCCCGAGCGATCAGGTTCACATGTTCTGTTTAACGCTGCGCAGAGTGCAATGACCGCCTTGGCGAGACCCGCCGCGCGTTCCCCGAGCCCGACGATAACCAATATAGGCGTCGGTCGTCGGACAGTCAACCCGTGGGGTTGCACTGAGAGCCGTCGGCGTTTCTCAGCGATCCTCGTTCTAACCGTCGTAGCGCGCAAGCTCGTCGTCGAGCCGCCGCGCATCCTGCTCGCTCAGCTCAGCCCCCCCGGCGTCCACCGCGGGAACGCGCCTGCGGCGCCGCCAGCGCGGCAGCATCACGACGAGCAGCACGAGGCCGCCGAGCAGCACGAGCACCGGCACGAGGTAGACGGCGAGGTTGAAGCCGTGGTCGTTGGGGAGCGCGAGCACGCGCTCGCCGAACTCGACGACGAGCGCGTCCTTGATCTGCTGCTCGGTCTTGCCCTGGGCGATCAGGTGGCTGATGAACGCGCGCTCGTCGTCGGCCTGCGGGCCGTTCGCCACCGCCAGCGGCGTTTTGCAGACGACGCACATCACCTGCTCTTCCATCGCGTGCAGCGTGGTGCGCGGCGTTGCCGTGGTGGCCGCGAGCGTGGGCGGCGCCGCGCCCAGCGCGACGACGCTCAGCAAGACGGCTGCGAGCCGGCGCCTCACGACGCCTTCGGTGCCAGCAGCGGGACGACGTGCTGGTCGATCCAGCGCGCGTCGAGCTCGCCGCGGCGCAGCGCCGCGATCCGCCCGCGCCCGTCGATCACGAACGTCTCGGGCATCGCCTGCACGCCATAGGCGCGCGCGAAGGCGCCGTCCACGTCGCGCACGATCGGGTACGCGAGCGCGTACCTGCGCGCAAAGTCGCGAGCCTCTTCGGTCGTGTCGTTCCACGCGACGCCGAGCAGCGTGCCGCCGCGGCCCTCGATCGCCTTCTGGGTGCGCGACAGCAGCGGCGCCTCGGCCCTGCACGGGTCGCACCAGTGGGCGAAGAAGTTGACGACGACGACCTTGCCGCGGAAGTCGGCGAGCTTGCGCGTGCCGCCGCCGAGCAGCGGGAGCGTCGCGTCGTGCGCCTGCGGATGCTTGCCCTGCGCGAGCGCCTGGTCGATCGACGTGTCGTCGGTCGTCTGCAGGACGCCGAAGATCAGCAGCCCGACGAGCCCGAGGGCGAGGACGGCGACGAGGCCGGGGAGGACGATGCGGCGCATGCGCACGCTCAAGGGTAGAGCGGCGGATCGGCCGGCGCGTGGATCAGCTCGCGCTCGCCGAGCGGGCGGCTGAGCGTCACGGTCGTGTCGGTTGCGCCGCTCGGCTCGGTCGCCTCGTCGTGCGCCTGCGGGCGGGCGAGGACCGTCACGAACACCTGCGTGGGGGTCTCCTGCACGTCGATGCGGTCGAGCGTCAGCGGCGGGACGACGTCCGCGCGGATCGCCAGCTCCGCGAGGTCGGCCGGTGCCTCGACAAGCGTCCACGGGACGCTGAGGAAGGCCGGCGTGGGCAGGAGGGCGAGCGGCTCGGCGGCCGGCGGCTCCAGGGCCGGCGTCCGCGCGAAGCGGCGCCGCAGCGCGACGACGGCGGCGAGCACGAGCAGCACGAGCGCGATGAGGCGACGCATTCCCGAAAGCCTACGCGGCGCGCCCGCCGGGCTGTCTGCGGACTAGAATCTGCAGCCAGCGCGAACGTAGCTCAGTTGGTAGAGCGTCGGCTTCCCAAGCCGAAGGTCGCGGGTTCGAGGCCCGTCGTTCGCTTCGCTGGAGCCCGGTGCGCCGCCGCACTGCGTTCTATGGGCGTACCACGACCTCTCTGGCGCCGATCGTGAACGTGACGGTGTCCGCGCTGGTGCCATCGAATTCCGCCGTGTAGACGTTGTCGTGGACGGCGAGCGTCTGCCGGCTGCCGTCGGAGCGCTGCACGACCGCCTGGTCGACGCCGTCGGGGACCAGACCGGCGATGAGCTCGTGCGGCGGCTTGGCGGCGTCGAGCGTGGTCGACATGACCAACGTGCCGGCTGCTGCGTCGTCGTCGCTCGCACAGGAGGCGCCGCCTTGAGATACGTCCGTACCGCCGGTCGCCACGGGCGCGACGTTCGCAACCAGGCACGTATTGCCGTTGCCCGGGATCACCCACACCGCTCCAGCGGCGGTCTCCGCACGGCGGGCGAGCGCCGGGTTCATGCCGAAGCGTGTGACTGCCGCGGTGCTCTGGAGGTCGCGCCCCGACGACGCAGGCAGCGCGTCGCTGCCCGCGAAATCGCGCCGCAGGATCCCGAAGGCGGCCAGCGCCTGCGCTGAGGCGTGCTCGGCGACCGGGACCGTCGTCGTGAGGTCTGGGCCGAGAGGCGGCGTGGTGTCTTCGCTGCCTGCGCCGACGGCGACGGCCACCCCGGCCGCCACGAGCGCGAGCATGATGCTGCCCACGAGGAGCATGGTTCCCTTGGATCTCCGGAGGAACCGCGGTTGACTGTCGTTATGAGGCTGCAACGAGAAACCCCTGGTAGTAGTCGCCAACTCTGGCGTGGTTATGGACATAGGCGTAGCCGCTGTAGCCATCGCAGGCAGAGAAACATATGACGGCGTGTTCGCTGCATTGATGGACGAGCGTGCCGCCCTGAGGCGAGGTGTCGATGCCGACGCAGGTCGCTTGGTCTCTGTTGCTGATGCCTTCGAGGTCGTCGAAGATCGAGTGATAGCTCTGGCTGTGGCAGCTCGCCCCCGAGGGCAGCCACAGCTCGTTGCAAAACTTCCCTGAGACCGTCGCCGACGCGGCGGACGCCTGCAGCAGCAACGCCGCGCAGACCACCGCCAAGGCGATCGTCACCGACAAGCGTCCATGGCGCCTCGAGCGTAGGCATTCCCCTACCCGCATGTGGGTTCCCCCAGTAATCAGACAATATTGCGTAAACTGTATCCACCGACAGACGGTCCGACAAGGGGAACGTATGCGCGCCAGGCTGAGCTTGCGTTCGCTTCGAGACGGGCGTTCGTGTCGCGCTCGGTCCGCTACATCTCGCGCGGAGCGCTCACGCCGAGCAGCCCCAGCGCCCGTGCGATCGTGCGCTGCGCGGCGACCGACAGCGCGATCCGGAACGACTCGACCGCCTCCGGCTCGGCGCCGACGACGCGGCAGTCGCGGTAGAACGCGGTGAAGTCCTGCGCCAGCTCCAGCGCGTAGACCGCGATGCGATGCGGCGCGCGCCGCTCGGCGGCCTCGGCGATCTCCTCCGGGAACGCGAGCAGCTTCTTGACGAGCGTGCGCTCGGCCGGATCCAGCGGCTCCGCTCTGGAGCCGGCCGCGGCGAGCGCCCCCGCCACCCGCCCTTCGCCGGCCTTCGCCAGCATGGAGACGATCCGTGCGTGCGCGTACTGCACGTAGTAGACGGGGTTCTCGCTCGACTGCTCGCGCGCGAGGTCGAGGTCGAGGTCGACCGTCGTCTCGTGCGAGCGCTGGAGCATGAAGAAGCGGGTCGCGTCGACGCCGATGTCGTCGAGCAGCGCGTCGAGCGTCGTGAAGATCCCGCGCCGCTTCGACATCGCGGAGCGATCCCCGCCGGCGATCAGGTGGACGAACTGCATCACGAGCACCTCGAGCGCGTCGGGATCGCCGCCGAGCGCCGCCGTCGCCGCCTTCAGCCGCGCGAGGTAGCCGTGATGGTCGGCGCCGAAGACGTTGATCTGGCGATCGAACCCGCGCCCCTGCTTGTCGAGCAGGTAGGCGACGTCGGCGGCGAAGTACGTCGACTCGCCGCTCGCCCGCTGCAGCACGCGATCCTTGTCGTCGCCGAACGTCGTCGTGCGCAGCCACAGCGCGCCCTCGTGGCGGTAGGCGTGCCCGGACGCCTCGAGCGCCGCGCACGCCCGCTGCACCGGGTTCGGGTCGCCCTCGTGCAGCGTGCGCTCGCTGAAGAACGCGTCGAAGCGCACGCCGTAGCGCTCCAGGGTGGAGCGGATCCGCGCGACGTTCGCCTCGACGGCGAGGCGCGCGAGCACGTCGGGGTCGGCCGTCGCCGCATCCGGGATCTGCGCCGCCAACTCGGCGACGTAGTCGCCCTCGTAGCCGCCCTCGGGGATCTCCTCGCCCCGCGCCCGCGCCCGCACCGACTCGCCGAGCAGCCGCACCTGCCCGCCCGCGTCGTTGATGTAGTACTCGCGCGTCACCGTGTGGCCGTGCAGTTCGAGGATGCGTGCGAGCGCGTCCCCGTAGGCGGCGTGGCGGCCGCTGGCGGCGACGAGCGGCCCGGTCGGGTTCGCGCTCACGAACTCGATCAGGATCCGCTCGGGCGTCACGGCGCCGCCGGCGCCGAAGCGCTCGCCGACCTCCAGCACATGCGCGAGCGCGGCGGTGTGCCAACCGTCGGCGAGGAACAGGTTCAGGAAGCCGGGCCCGGCGACCTCGAAGCGTTCGAGCCCGCCGCCGAGGCGCTCGGCGAGCGCCGTGCCGAGCCGATCGGCGATCTCGCGCGGGGGCGCGCCGACGCTCGGCGCGAGCAGCATCGCCGCGTTCGTGGAGTAGTCCCCGAAGCCCTCGCGCTTGGGCCGCTCGACGCTCGGCGGCGCCCCGCCCGCGCCGTCCCGGGGCCGCAGCGCGGCGGACGCGTCGACGACGGCGGCGCGCAGATCTCGCAGCGGGTCCATGGCGCCTGAGGCTACCGAGGCCGCTGACTCAATAGTGGTACGGCTCGCCGGCGAGGATCTTGTGGCCGCGGTAGATCTGCTCGAGCAGCACCACGCGCGCGAGCTGGTGCGGCAGCGTCATCGGCCCGAGCGAGAGCCGATGGTCGACCTGCTCGAGCTCCAATCCGAACGGGCCGCCGACGACGAAGCAGACGTCGCGACCGCCCTGACGGCGCTGCTCGAGAAAGCGGCTGAAGGCCGCCGAATCGTATTGCGCCCCGCCGGCGTCGAGCAGCGAGACGAACGCACGCTCGGGGATCCGTCGCGCCACCTGCTCGTCCTCGCGCACCTCGACCAGCTCGACGCGCGCGTGGCGCGTGAGCAGCTTGCGGTAGTGCTCGACGTCGTCCGCGAAGGGAGGGCGCAGCCGTCCGACCGCCAGGACGATGATCCGCACGGCTGCGATACTAGTCGCATGGACGAAGACGACCGCGAGCGCCAGATCAACATCCACTTCTCCCCGGAGATCATGGCCGGGGTGTACGCGAACTTCGCGAACGTGAGCCACTCCGAGTACGAGTTCACGATCACCTTCGCGCGCGTCGACCACGAGGTCGAGGACGACGAGATCCCCGGTGTCGTCGTCTCCCGCGTCAACCTCTCGCCGCGCTTCATGCGCGAGCTGATCGACGCGATGGAGGACAACTACTCGAAGTACCAGACGAGCGAGGGGATCAAGAACCTCCCCGAGTTCGGCGGCCCCGACGAGCCGCGGCGCTCCCATTAGCTCCGCTGCGAGAGACTTGGCGCGGAATGCGCGTCGCGATCGTCTCAGACGTCCACGGCAACCGCCACGCGTTCGAGGCCGTGCTCGACGCGGTCGAGGCGGCCGGCGCCGAGGAGCTGTGGTCGCTCGGGGACCTCGTCGGCTACGGCGCCGAGCACGACGCCTGCGTGGAGCTCGCACGCCGCCACGCGGCCGTCAGCCTCGCCGGCAACCACGACCTCGCGGTGCGCGGCGAGCTGCCGTTCGAGCAGTTCACACGCGGCGCCGAGCTGGCGGCCCGCTGGACGCAGGAGACGATCGCCCCCCACAGCCTCGCCTACCTCGCCGGCCTCGAGCCGAGCACGCTCGAGGAGGCGGTCGGGCTCTACCACGCCAGCCCGCGCGACCCGGTGTGGGAATACGTCCTCTCCGCGCTGCAGGCGGAGCTGTGCCTGGACGCGCTCCAGCACCGGATCGCGTGCATCGGCCACTCCCACATGGCGGTCGCCTACTCGCGCAGCGACAGCGCCCCCGCGACCGGCGGGACATGCCCGGCCGGCACCGAGCTCGACGTCGGCGAGGGCACCTGGCTGCTGAACCCGGGCAGCGTCGGGCAGCCGCGCGACGGCGATCCGCGCGCCGCCTGGATGCTGCTCGACACGCGCACCTGGGTCGCGCGCTTCCACCGCACCGAGTACGACGTCGCGGGAGCGGCCGCCGCCATCCGCGCCGCGCGGCTGCCGGACTCGCTCGCGGAGCGGCTGCCGCACGGTCAGTAGCCTTTGGACGTCCATGCGCGTTGCGCTGAAGGCCATTCCCCTTGCCGTGCTCGGATTCGCCGCCGCGTTCCTCGTCGCCTGCGGCGACCGCAGCGGGCTGCTCTCCGGCCAGGACGCCGCCAACCTCCAGGACGCGCTCGCGAGCGTCCAGTCGGCCTGCGCCGACGGTCAGACGGCCGACGCCGCGCTCGCGGCGAGACGCTTCTCCGACCGCGTGACCGAGCTCTCGCCGCGCCGTGTGGACCCGCGCCTGATCGCGAACCTCGCGCAGGGCGCGCAGACGCTCGACGCGCTCGTCGCGCGCACCTGTACGGCGACCACGTCGACCCCGACGACGTCGACCCCGACGACCGCGCCGGCGACGACCGACACGACGACGGTCCCCACCACCACGACCGACACGACGACCGTCCCGACGACGCCGACGACCACGCCGACGACGCCCACCACGACCCCGACCGAGCCCCCGCCGAGCAACGGCGGCGGCACGCCCGGCGACGACGACGGCAACGGACCGCCCGGCGGCGTCCCGCCCGGGCAGGCGAAGAAGAACGGCGGCGCGGGGGCCGGGCAATGAGCCCGACCGTGATCGCCGGCCGCTACGAGCTGGGACGCCGCCTCGGGATCGGCGGCATGTCCACCGTGCAGCTCGCGCTCGACCGCCGCCTGGAGCGCGACGTCGCCGTGAAGCTGCTCGCCGAGCACCTCGCCGACGACCCGGCGTTCGTCTCGCGCTTCCGCCGCGAGGCGCTCGCGGCCGCACGGCTCGTGCATCCGAACGTGGTGCAGGTGTTCGACTTCGGCTTCGACGAGGCGGCCGGCCGGCACTTCATCGTGATGGAGGCGGTCCCCGGGCACTCGTGTGCCGAGCTGTTGCGCGAGCGGGGCCACCTCGACGTCGGGGAGGCGGTCGAGATCGTCGCGCAGGCGTGCCGCGGGCTCGACTACGCGCACCGCAACGGCGTCGTGCACCGCGACGTCAAGCCCGGCAACCTCCTCGTCACCGACGACGGGGCGGTCAAGCTCGCCGACTTCGGGATCGCGAAGGCGACCGAGCAGTCGTCGATCACCCAGGTCGGCTCGGTGCTCGGGACCGCCTCGTATCTGGCTCCCGAGCAGGCGCGCGGCGAGGAGGCGGGCCCGCGCGCGGACCTCTACTCGCTCGGCGTCGTCGCCTACCAGCTGCTGTGCGGCCGGCTGCCGTACGAGGCGACCTCGCTGTCGGAGCTTGCGCTCAAGCAGCAGCGCGAGGCGCCGCTGCCGCTCGAGCAGCTCGAGCCCGCCGTCGACCCCTCGCTCGCACAGGCCGTCGCGCTCGCGCTCGCGATCGACCCCGAAGGGCGCCCCGAGAGCGCCGCCGCCCTGGAGACGGCGATCCGCGACGGCGCCCGCGGCGTCGCGCCCGTCCCCGCGCGCCTCGGCGCCAGCACCGCCGCCACGCGCGTCCTCGCCCACGACGAGCCGACGACCTCGACACGCGCGCTGCCGCGCCGCCAAGCGCCCCCGCAGGTTCCCGCACGCCGCCCAGCCCCCGCCCCGCGCACGGCGACCGCCGAACGCATCCAGCCCCCGGCGGCGCGCCGGCGCGGGCTGCGCCGCCTCGCCGCCCTGATCGCCGTGGTCGCGCTGCTCGGCGCGGGCGTCGCCGTCGCGCTGATCGCGACGAGCAACGGCGGGAGCGCCGTGCACACGCGCAACGTCGTCGCCAACGACGCCCAGCAGGCCGCCCAGCAGCTGCTGGACCTGATCGACGCGAACACGCGCTGAACAGCCTCACGGCTGCGTTGGACGAAACGACAACGGCACCGTCGCCACCCGTCCGATCGTACCGCCAGCGCGCGGATCGGCGCTCATATGATCCGGCCCGAGATGAGCTGCCACCCGCCACGGGACCTCGGAGGCAGCGCGTGACGAGCCCGTCGCTCCCGCGCGAGCGCCCCGCGCTGCTCGGGCCGATACGCGCCCGCGGCGAGCGTCCCGCGCTCACGCTCCGGCGCGGATCGGGCATGCACGTCGAGCTCGAGGACGGCCGCACGGTGCTCGACGTGGGCTCCCTCAGCTCGTGCATCCTCGGCCACTGCCACCCCGAGGTCGTCGCCGCCGTGCGGGAGGCGGCCGGGCAGGTCTACGTGACCGAGAGCACCGGCTACGCGCCGCGCGAGCGGGCGGCGGAAGACCTGCTGCGGATCGCGTTCGCAGGGGAGCCGTGGGCGGAAAGCGTCGTCTTCTTCGTCTCCTCGAGCGAGGCCGCCGACCTCGGCCTGCTGCTGGCGCAGACGCTCACCGGACGTGAGCCGCTCGTCTCGCGCGAGCTGGCCTATCACGGCGCGACCGGGCTTGGACGGGACGTCAGCACTCACCCGCTGTTCGGTGCGGCGCTGGCCTCGCCGACCGGGGGCTCGACGCCCAGGCACGCGTGCACGCCGACGCGCCGCCTGCCGCTGCCCGACTGCGGGCGCCGCCGGCTCGGCCCCGAGCACGTCTGCGCCGAGAGCTGCCTGCGCTCCGCCGCGGAGCTGCTCGACGGCGCCGCGGCGGTCATCACGGACTACAGCCAGGGCGGCCTTATCCCCTCGCCGCAGTACCAGGACACGCTGGCGAGCGCGGCGCGCGCCGCCGGAGCGCTGTCGATCGCGGACGAGACGGTCACCGCGTTCGGGCGCCTCGGCCACGGCTTCGCCTTCCAGCGCGGTGCCAGCCGGCCGGACATGGTGACGCTCGGCAAGGGCATCACCGCCGGCGCCGTCGCGGGCGGCGCGCTCGTGCTCTCGCGCGAGGTCGTCGAACGGATCGACGGACGCCGCTGGATGACGTCGAGCACCTACCGCGGCAACCCGCTGACCGTCGCCGCGATCTCGGCCGTGATGCGCGTGCTCGAGCGCGAGCGCCTCGCCGACCGCGCCGCGACGCTCGGCGCCAAGCTCGGCGCGGATCTCGAACGCGTGGTCGAGCGGCACCCGAGCGCAAAGCGCGTGATCGGCGAGGGCATGCTGTGGCTGATCGAGCTCGCCAGCGCCCCCGAGCACGCCGAGGGAGCATGGTGCGGCGACGGCACGCAAGCCCCCCTCACCGACGTCGTCCAGCGCGCCGCGCTGGAGCGGGGCGTGTTGATCGGCGCCTACAGCGGGCAGACGATCTGGCTCGTGCCGCCGCTGATCGCCGAGGCC
>Ga0134121_10000109_pt1 | contig 92503 bp, 69 predicted proteins | sample KB301_FD_96463 | JGI IMG/M metagenome (GOLD analysis project Ga0134121, IMG submission 96463) | Terrestrial soil microbial communities without Nitrogen fertilizer from Kellogg Biological Station, Michigan, USA - KB3-0-1 | ecosystem: Environmental > Terrestrial > Soil > Unclassified ...
CAGCCGGAGGTTCTCGATGGCGTGCTCGGGCGCCTGCGCCACGACGTAGCCGCGATCGTCGAACCCCTTGCGCCCGGCGCGCCCGGCGATCTGGTGGAAGTCGCGCGCCGAGACGACCGCGGTCTTCTGCCCGTCGTACTTGCACAGACGCGAGAAGAGCACCGTGCGGATCGGCACGTTGATCCCGACCCCGAGCGTGTCGGTGCCGCAGATCACCTTGAGCAGCCCGCGCTGCGCGAGCTGCTCGATGAGGACGCGATAGCGCGGCAGCAGCCCGGCGTGGTGCACGCCGATCCCCTGCTTCAGCCACTTGCGGATGGTCGGGCCGTACGGGCTCGAGAAGCGGACGTCGGAGATGGCGGCCGCCACCGCGTTCTTCTCCTCGCGGCTCGAGAGGTTGAGGCTGGTGAAGTCCTGCGCGCTGTCGGCCGCGTCCTTCTGCGTGAAGTGGACGACGTAGACCGGCGCCTTCCCCTCCACGACGAGCGTCTCGACCATCTGGGCCAGCGCGATCTCGGAATAGGCGTATTCGAGCGGCACCGGCCGATCGACGGAGCGGATGGTGGCGGTGGGCAGGCCGTTGAGGCGCGTCAGCGCCTCCGCGAAGAAGGTCATGTCGCCCAGCGTCGCCGACATCAGCAGGAAGCGGGTCTTCGGCAGCGCGAGCAGCGGCACCTGCCAGGCGACGCCCCGGTCGCGGTCGGCGTACCAGTGGAACTCGTCCATCACCACCTCGTCCACGCCGCTGTCCGCGCCCTCGCGCAGCGCGATGTTGGCGAGCACCTCGGCGGTGCAGCAGAGCACCGGCGCGTCGCGGTTCACGGTGGCGTCCCCGGTCGACAGACCGACGTTTTCCGGCCCGAGCTCGCGGCACAGCGCCATCCACTTCTCGTTGACCAGCGCCTTGATGGGGCAGGTGTAGACCGAGCGATGGCGGTGCGCCAGGGCGGAGAAGTGCAGCGCCGAGGCGACGAGCGATTTGCCGGAGCCGGTCGGCGTGTTGAGGATGACGTTCTTGCCCTCGAACAGGGCCAGGACCGCCTCCTCCTGCGCCGGATAGAGGGTCAGCCCGCGGAAGTCGACGAAGTCGAGGAAGCGGCCGAGGAGCTCGTCGGCGTCGGGCTCGCCGGTGGGCAGCAGGTCATAGAGTGGCGCGGCCATCGCCGGGGACGCGCTCAGTCGTCGGCGAGGCGGGCGCGCAGCCAGACGCCGATGTCGGCGACCTCTTCGGGGCAGACCTCGTGCTGCATCTCGTACGGGCGCCAGATGACCGGATGCCCCAGCTCCTGGAGACGATCGCGCGCCGCCTCCCCCATCTCGATCGGGATCATCGGGTCGTCCGTGCCGTGCGCCGCGAAGATCGGGATCGACGCGTTCGCCGGCGCCTGCTCCTCCTTCTCGCCGGAGATCCCGGGGAGGTAGCACGACAGCGCCATGATCCCGGCGAGGGTCTCGTTGTGCCGCAGACCCGTGTGCAGCGCCACGACGCCGCCCTGCGAGAAGCCGGCGAGCAGGATGCGATTGGACCCGACGCTCCGCTCCCGCTCGCGCGCGATGAGCGCCTCGACCTCCGCCGCCGATTCCTGCAGACCGCGCTCGTCCGTGTCATGTCCGATCTCCGCCGAGCCGACGTCGTACCAGGCCGGCATGATCAGCCCCATGTTGATGGTCACGGCGCGCTTCGGCGCGTGCGGGAAGATGAAGCGCACGCCCAGTCCCTGGAGCCGCAGATGCGGCACGATCGGCTCGAAATCGTGGCCGTTGGCGCCCAAACCGTGCAGCCAGATGACGCTGCTGCGGACGGAGCCGCCGGTCTCGACTTCCACCGAGGGCAGACAGGAAGGCATCCGGGGAGAATAGCATGCATGGTGGCGCGCAGCTTGTTGTGCTGAGGGCAACGCCCGGGGGCGACTGTCCGGAATGAGGAGAGTCTATTCGCACCGCGGGAGCGGGTTGGTTCAGTAGGCGTGGATGCGGTCGTGACGGAGGTTGCGCGGCAGCAGGGTGGTCTTCCAGTCGCGGTTGTAGAGCAGGCGCTGGATGGTGCTCATGGGGTGCCGCTCGGGGAACAGGCGGCGCGACAGGACTCGGTTCCAGGTCCAGAGTTCCCGCGCCAGACCGACCTGCATCGCGGGTGATACCGGCGCCGGCCGGCGCTCGGACCGCTTCTTCACGAAGTTGCGCCACACGGCGGCCAGGAACAGGCGTTCGAGAAGCGCGTTCAGGCGCCGTCCGAACGCGATGGTTTCGCGCCGATGGTGCGCCAGGGAGTGCCGCAGCAGGCCGTGCAACAGATCGACCGGGAACATCGCACGGTCCCGCGCCCGCGCCGCCGGCGAGCGCGGGCTCCCCTTCGGACCACGCCGCGGGTTCGGGAACGACCGGAGAAAGACGCGTAGCTGCGCGGCGGCGGCCTGGACATACGCCAGGTGCCCGTCGCCGATGAGATGCAGGCGTCTCTCCGCGGGGAGTAGAGGGAGAAGGCCGGTCAGGGCTCTGCGCGCGGAGCCGCGGTAGCCGCCCCGAAGCTCCCGTCGCGGGCGGCCCGCCAGGCGATGCGCCTGCCGCGGAGAGAGCCGGCCGGCACGCGCATGCGGGGCCGGGTCGAGGCCGTAGATGAACCAGGAACGCGCCCCCACCGTGGTCGCCACTCCGAACGGACAGTCCTGCGAGAACTCGAAGGTCTCGAAGTGGTCGAGCACGACGGGCTCCGACAGCCGCCCCCGCAGGTGCTCCAGGGCGCGGGCGTGCAGGAGCATCGCGTGACGCCCGAGCCGGGCCGCAAGCCGGGTGGGAGTGGATGGAGCGCACGCAAGCGTTCGCGCGATCTGGCGCAGGGCTCCGCCGGCCTCCAGGGCCGCGGCCGTCGGCGCCAGCAGCTCGGGACGTTTCAAGTAATAGGATGTCGAGAAGGTCTGCCGCGAAAACGTTCGCCCGCAGGTCGCACAGAGAAACCGCGGCACCGTTCGCCGAAGCGTCCGATAGACGCCGTGGCGCCAGAACCGATATCCGCGCCCCTCGCGCCGGTGCTCCGAGCAGTTCCGCCAGGGACAAAATGGCGGCCGAAACAGTTGAATGCGTTCAACGGGCGTCCTGGGCCAATCCACCCCAGCGACCACACCACGCCGCGTGCCACCTCCGCTCCCGCGGAACTATCTGGAAATTCAACCGTTTCCCAACCGCGCCCGTCCATCCCCGTACACCCCGATTCCCACACCTCTCCCGGCCGAACACCACAACCTGCGCGTCACCATGTAAGATGTGCGAGTCAATCCATCCTTCCGGAGCCGCCGCCATGAAGACGATCGTCAACCGGAGCAAAGGTTCCGTCAGGATCCAGCTCCCCGGCAACAAGGTCCTCTACCTCGGCCCCTCGAAGAGCGGCCAGATCTCGGACGAGGCCGCGTCGCGACCAGCCTTCCTGAAGCTCGTCAAGGCCGGCGCCGTCGAGGTGGTCGGCGAGGGAGAGCGTCACGGCCAGAGCTCGCGCGACGAAGGTCAGGTGCACGAAGGGACACACGGGCACGCGCCGCGCAAGGTGGTCCTGCCGAAGGGCGATCGCTGAGTCTGGTTGGTCTAGCCGAGGATCCCGCCGACGGTGGCGGGCACGAACGTGCGGCACGACGGGCAGATGACCGTGTAGCCGCGGCGCGGCAGCGACGAGGTGAAGTTCACCTTCGTCCGCAGCAGCCGGATCACCTGGACGCTCGAGATGCTGGCCTTGCACGCCGGACACTTCGCCGGCGACTCGAGGGTGTACTCCGCCTCGCTCTCGACGGCCTGCTCGACCTGGTTCGGCTGCGTCATGGGTGCCACGAATTCGAAATCTAGTGTCCCGGCCGCCGGGGAGCAAGGCGCCCGGCCGCCCTAATCCCGACCGCACTAATCGACCGCACTAATAATGATAGAGACGCGGGGCTGATTCGCCTGTAACCGCTGTATTGACCATGAGATAAGCGGCGCTGGCCGGCGCCGCGCCACGCGCCATGGATCCTGTTGTCAACGCTCGGGTTGCGGTCCCGAGAGCCGGTGCCGGACGTACTCCCAGGCGATCGGCATCACCGAGATGACGATGATCGCCAGGATGACGACCGAGAAGTTGCGCTTCACGATCGGCAGGTTGCCGAAGAAGTAGCCGCCGAACACGAACAGGCCGACCCACAGAATCCCGCCGAAGACGTCGATCGGCAGGAAGCGGCGGTAGCGCATCGCCCCGATGCCGGCGACGAACGGCGCGAAGGTCCGCACGATCGGCACGAAGCGCGCCATGACGATCGTCTTGCCGCCATGCTTCTCGTAGAACGCGGCGGTGCGATCGAGATGCCGCCGGTTCAGGTAGCGCACGTTCTCGCGAAAGACCCTCGGCCCGACCTTGCGCCCGATCCAGTAGTTGGTGTTGTCGCCGACGATCGCCGCCGTCGCCAGCAGCAGGAAGAGCCGCGTCACGTCGAGCGACCCGAGCGCGGCGAACGAGCCGGCCGCGAACAGCAGCGAGTCGCCCGGCAGGAACGGGGTCACGACGACGCCGGTCTCGAGGAAGATCACCGCGAACAGGATGAGATAGGTCCAGGCGCCGTAGTCCTGGATGACGCCGCCGAGATGGACGTCGAGGTGCAGGAAGAGGTCGATGAACTGGTGCAGCATGCGGCCGGCCTCCAAAGAGCCCGCACAGTATGGGCATGATGGGCCGCCGGCGCAACGCGCCCGCGGGCGCGACGCCGGGAGGCGCAACGCGGGCGGCGGGCGCGCCTAGCGCAGGTCGACCTCGGTGAGCCTGTAGGTCATGAAGTCCAGGCCGTCCGAGAAGAGCTGGTCCGTGGCCGGCGCTCCCGCGACGCTCGGCGCGGCGTCGATGATCAGGACCCGCGTCTCGCCGCCGCCGACACCCGCGCCTTGCAGCATCGGCACCAGCCGCTGGAGATCGACGGGCGTCCGCACGAGGAAGATCCGCTTGTCGTAGAAGCAGCGCGCCAGCTCCTGCGGCACGACCCACGAGGTGGCGATCACGGTCTTCTCCGGCCGCCGCATGACCTCCTCGACCAGCCGCGCCTCGAAGCGCTCCTCGGCGTCGAGCAGCCGCAGGCCGTGAAGCTGGAACGCGGCCGAGAGGACGAGGGCCAGGACGACCAGCGCCACGGCGCGCGCCCGCGCCGCGCCCTGCCGCAGCCTGACCAGGCGGCCGGCGGTCGCGCCCGCCAGCACGCCGAGCACCGGGAAGAGCGGCATCAGGAGGCGCGATCCCCAGTGGATGCCCGCCACGTGCAGCGGCGGCGCCAGCAGGACGTAGAGCCCGAGGTCGATCAGGACGACGAGCCAGAGCGCCGTGCGCAGCCGGTCATCGACCGCGGCGCCGTCCCGGCCGACGGCCTCGGCCGGCTCGCTCACCCGCAGACAGGCGAGGATGAGGAACGGCGACACCGCGAACAGGCCGTTGGCCGACGGCAGGTACCAGATCGGCGCGCGGCTCGACAGGTGACCGGCGTAGGCGACCGCTCCCCAGCCGACTGCCCAGAGCAGCAGCAGCTCGCCGGCGAGCGCGAACCGCCGCGGCGCGAGCGCCGGGTGGAGGAGCAGCAGGAGGACGTACGGGATGCCGCCGAGCAGGCTCACCCATTCGGTCTGGTGGCTGTCGATGACGAGATCGCGGAAGACGGTCCAGCGTTCGATCACGTAGCCGGCGGCGCCATGCTCGAACGGTCCGTGCGTGGTGGCGTGGAATCCGAGCGGCGTGCCGAGGACGATCCACTGCCCGATGCCGAGCGGGACGAGCGTCGCCAAAAGGACCGCGACGAACAGGATCGTGTCGCGCCGCTGCCGCGGGAGCGGCGGACCGGGTCCCCGGGCCGCGAGCGGGATGACCGCCATCGCCAGCGCGAACAGGACGGCGTCGTCGCGCAGCCATACGGCGAGACCGCAGAGCAGGGCCGCCAGCGCCACCACGCCGCCTCCGCCCCGGCCCGCCTGCGCCCGCAGCAGCAGCACCAGCCCCCAGGTCAGCAGGCAGACCGCGGGGAGATGCTCCCAGAGCGTGTAGGCGTAGAACCAGACCGGCGTCCCGAGCGCCGTGCCGAGGACGGCGCACCAGGTCCCCCGGCGGCCGGCGCCCAGCAGTCCCGCGAGCGCCGCGAGCGCCGGCAGGAGCAGCAGTCCCGAGAGAAACGGCAGGAGGGTCAGCCCGCCAGTCCCGAACAGGCGGTACGGCAGCGAGGTGATCAGCGCGAACGGGATCGGGAAGGAGACGAACAGCTTCCCCCGCGCCACGGTCCCGAACGGATCGCCGAGCGGGCGGAACGACAGCCCCGGGTCGACGTCGCGGCCGGGCCAGGGGACGGAGAAGTCGGCGCCGCCGTTGCGCACCAGCCCCTCGGTCTGGATCAGCTTGCAGCCGTTGTCGTTGATGAACAGCCCGTCGTGCGGCAGGACCGCCCAGGCGCAGGCGTAGACCAGCCCGGCGACGAGGACGGATGCGGCGACGGAAACGGATCGGGGAGGCATCGGGGTGAGCGACGTGCCCTCCGCGTGCCGCGCCAGTATACTCAGGCCTTCGGAAGGCGACCGGGGAGATCACCATGAGCCGCGCGATACGCATCCACAAGACCGGAGGGCCGGAGGTCCTGCAGCTCGACGACGTCGACCCCGGGAAGCCGGGGCCGGGCCAGGCCCTGGTGCGCCACACGGCGATCGGCGTCAACTTCATCGACACCTATCACCGCTCGGGGCTCTATCCCCTGCCGTCGCTGCCGCACGGCATCGGCGGGGAGGCGGCGGGCGTGGTCGAGGCGGTCGGGACCGGGGTCACGCTCGTGAAGCCGGGCGACCGGGTCGCCTACGCGGGGGTCGTGCCGGGGTCGTATGCCGAGGCGCGGCTGCTGGCGGCCGACCGGCTGGTGCCGCTGCCGGACGGCATCGACGAGCGCACCGCCGCCGCGATGTTGCTCAAGGGGATGACGGTCGAGTACCTGATCCGGCGCACGTTCAAGGTCGAGGCCGGAATGACGGTGCTGTTCCATGCCGCGGCGGGCGGCGTCGGGTCGATCGCCTGCCAGTGGCTCAAGCACCTCGGCGCCACGGTCATCGGCACCGTCGGCAGCGACGCAAAGGCGCAGTTGGCGCGGGCGCACGGCTGCGACCATCCGATCAATTACACGCGCGAGAACGTCGTCGAGAAGGTGCGCGCCCTGACCGGCGGCCGGGGCGTGCCGGTGGTCTACGACGGCGTCGGGCGCTCGACCTTCGAGATCTCGCTCGACTGCCTGGCGCGGCGCGGCATGCTGGTCGGCTTCGGCAACGCCTCGGGGGCGGCGGCGCCGGTCGATCCGCTCCTGCTGTCGCGCAAGGGCTCGCTCTACCTGACCCGGCCGACGCTGATGGATTACACCATCACCCGCGAGGAGCTGCTGGCGAGCGCCGCCGCGCTCTTCGACGTGGTGCGCAAGGGCGCCGTCAAGATCGCCATCGGGCGGACCTGGCCGCTCGCCGAGGCCGCCGCGGCCCATCGCGCGCTGCAGGCGCGCGAGACGACCGGCTGCTCGCTCCTGCTTCCCTGACCGTGACGCGCCGTCTCCCGATCGTGCTCGCCACCGCGGTCCTCGCCGCCGCCGCGTCGATCCTGCCGCCACGGCCGGCGCGCTGCGCGGTCACGGTGCCCGAGCCGGTGCCCCCGCCGCCGACAGCACCGCCCGCCGATCCGAGCCAGCTCGTCGCGCCCGGCTCGACGCTCACGCGCGTCGGCGACCCGGCGCCTGCGTTCAAGGTGAAGACGCTCACGGGCGGGACCGTCGACGTGGGAGCGCTCCACGGGAAGCCGCTGGTCCTCAACTTCTGGGCCACCTGGTGCGGGCCGTGCCAGGTCGAGCTGCCCGAGCTCGAGCGCCTGGTCTGGCAGAAGTATCGCGCCCGCGGCCTGGCGCTGGTCGCCATCGCGCGCAAGCAGAGCGAGGCGGAGATCGGCGGCTGGGTGAGGCAGCACAAGCTGACGCTGCCGTTCGCCGCCGATCCGCAGAACGCCATCTACGCCAAGTACGCCACCGAGGGGATCCCGCGCACCTACCTCATCGGCGCCGACGGCCGCATCCTGTTCCAGTCGGTCGGCTACAGCCCCGACGATCTCGTGCGGATCGGGACACTGGCAGGCCGCGAGCTGGAGAAGACGGGCGCTCCCTAGGAAGGCGCGCGCCCTGGTTATTCCCCGCGGCGCGCCGCCCCAGGTCGCGCCGCTAGAAGACGACCACGAAGGAGGCGCGGTAGATGTTGTCGTCGAGATCGGTCGGCGATTCCTTGCTGTCGATGTGGTCGACCTGGATCTTGCGATCGTGCCCCTTGGTGAACCAGGTGAAGCCGAAGGTGCGCGCGTGGAGGTCGGTGTCGACGGAGCCGCGGTCGGAGTGGATCCGCTCGTAGCGCCCGTCGACCTGCACCCGCCCCGGTCCGAGATGCCCCGGAATCAGGTACCCCGCCTGCGCGTACCAGCCATCGATGTACCGGGTGTCGAGACCGTCCGTGTCGTAGTTGTCGGTGCGCTCCAGCCAGGCGCCCTCGAAGGTCAGGGCCGACGATCCGTCGTGGAACGGCTGGTCATAGAAAATGTCCGCGGCCCAGTTGCGGTAGGCGCGCGTCTCGGTGGTGAAGCCGGGGTCGTCGCGCGCATCGAGACGGCCGTCCTGGGCGTCGCCCTGGAGACCGACCTGCAGGATTCTCTTCTGCCCGAAGGTCGTGCCGGTGAGACCGTAGGTCGGTTCGGGCGTGAACCAGTTCCAGGAGACCCGCGCCGATTCGCGCAGGCTGCTCTTGGTCGCCGTGTCCTCCTGATCAGCGCCGTCGAACACCGCCACGCGGTACTGCAGTCCGCCATGGTTGCCCCAGATCATCCCGCCGTCGTCGCGCGAGCCCTCGACCGCCGGCCGAAGCTGCGTGACCAGCGAGCGATCGACGAGGAGCTGGTTGAACCCGGATTGCAGGTTCTGCCTCAGGAAGGGAACCTTGAACTGTCCGACCACGAGCTGCAGCGCCTCGTTGTGCTTGTAGTTGATGAAGGCGTCCTTGATGCGGAATCCGGCGTCGTCCTTGAGCACCTTGCTGTTGATGTTGTCCTGGCCGACCTGGAAGTAGATGTCGAGGGAGCTCGAGATCTGCCCGTGGAAAAGGAGACGCGCGCGGCGCACGAAGAAGTCTTCGATGTTCTCCTCCTGCGCCGGGGGCGGAGTGGTGTTGGTCCCGGGCAGCAGCTCCGGTCCGCTGTCCACCGCCCAGAACATGAAGCGCATCTCCATGTCGAGCTTGCCCTTCTCGCCCTCGACCAGGGTGACCGCCGCTCGTGCGTCGCCGGCGATCCAGAGCGTCGCCAGAAGCGCCGTCAGCAGACCGAGCTTCCGCGTCATCGCACCTGCTCTCGTCATGGATGCCTCGCGACTCATGGGTGCCTCACGATGAAGCCGAACGCTTCGAAGGTCTTCACGGCCTCGGCGCCGGCCAGGCAATCGACCACGCGGCGGGCCGCGTCCTGCTGCGGGCGGCCTTTGAGAGCCGCCACGGGATAGGAGATGAGCGGCGCGTCGCCATCGGGGACCTGGTACTCGACCCGCACCTTCTTGGAGATCGCCGCGTCGGTGCTGTAGACGACGCCGACCTCCACGCCGCCCGCCTCGACCGCCGCCAGCGCGGCCCGCACGTCGACGGTCGGGACGACCCGATCCTGGACGGCCTCCCACTGGTGGGCCTTCTCGAGCCAGGCGCGGGCATACTTGCCGGCCGGAACCGCGTTCGGATCGGCCAGCGCGATCCTCTTCACCGCGGGCGCCGCCAGGTCGGCGGGTCCGGCGACCGAAAGGTGCGAGTCGAGCGGGACGATGACGACCAGCCGGTTCGACAGCAGCGACCGTCGTGACGCGGCGTCGACCAGCCCCTCCCCGGCCACCTTGTCCATCAAGGGTTCGTCGGCCGAGAAGAAGACGTCGGCCTTGTTGGCGGCCAGGATCTGCCGCGCCAGGTCGTTCGAGGCTCCGAAGTTGAAGACCAGCCGGACCCCCGCCTGTTTCTCGCACGCGGGGCCGATCGCCTGCAGCGCGTTGCGCAGGCTGGCGGCGGCATCGACCACGATCTCGGGGGACTCCGGGGCCGGCCCGGCGGCGGCTGAGGGCACGGCCACGATCGCAAGCGCGAGGCCGGCGCCGCCGAGCCATGACGCCGTCCGGCCCGCCTGTCTTCTGGATCTCCACCTCATCGCGCGCGCCCTCCCGGGAGTAGACTGGGTCCGTCCGTGACGGAGCGGCGGATTGTATAGCATGAAACATAATGGACCCGCCAGAGCGGGCCGGGCGATACGATCGGCGACGTGGAGCGCGCGCCCGCGCTGGCGGATCACGCGTGGCCAGGAGATTGCCCTCGGCCCGGGAAAGGTCGACCTGCTGGAAGCGATCGACAGCACCGGATCGATCTCGGCGGCGGCGGTCGCGCTGGGAATGTCCTACCGCCGCGCCTGGGTGCTCGTGGCAACCATGAACGAGAGTTTCCTGCGTCCGCTGGTCGCCACTTCGGCCCACCGCGCCCGGGGCGCGGCGCTTACGGCCGACGGCCGCCTGGTGCTGCGACTCTACCGGCGCATCGAGACGCGCAGTCGCCGCGCGGCGCAACCCGACCTGGCGTCGCTTCGCAAGCTGCTGGGCTGAGTCCGCCGGCGGGACCTGCCGCCGGCGGACGATGACCGCGTGCGCCTTACTTCGACGCGCTCGCGTCCTTCAGCTTGGCGAAGATCTCGTCCATGTTGAACGAGGCCGCCTTCTGACGCTGCGGATAGTCCTTGAACGTCATCAGGAACTGCCCCACGTAGGCCTGCGCCGGCACCAGCTGGAAGGCGTGGTCGATGAGCCAGTCGTAGTAGGTGTTCGAAGTGATGTCGGCGCGCTCGTACGGATCCATGCGGAGGTTGAAGATCTTCGGCAGGCGCAGGCTGACGAACGGCTCCGCCCAGATGCGGAGAGTTCCCTCGGCGCGCTGCTCCATGAACACGAGCTTCCAGTTGTCGTAGCGCAGGCCGGTGAGTTGCTGATCGTCGTTGATGTAGAAGAACGAATCGCGCGGGCTGCTCTTGGCCTGCCCGGTCAGGTACGGAACGAGATTGTCGCCGTCGAGGTGGACCTTGTAGGTCATATCTCCCACCTTGTACCCCTTGAGCAGGTCCTCTTTGACGTGCGTGTTGCCGCCGATCGCCACGAGCGTCGGCAGCCAGTCGAGGTGGGCGACGATCTCGTTCGACACGCTGCCCGGCTTGATATGCCCCGGCCAGCGCACCATCGCGGGGACGCGGTAGGCCCCCTCCCAGTTCGAGTTCTTCTCGTTGCGGAACGGCGTCATCGCCCCGTCCGGCCACGAGTTCATGTGCGGCCCGTTGTCGGTCGAGTACATGACGAAGGTGTTGTCCGCGATGTGCAGGTCGTCGAGCACCTTGAGCACCTGTCCGACGTTCTTGTCGTGGTCGATCATGGTGTCATGGTACGGGCCCTGCCAGCGCCCGGCCTGGCCGAGGCTCTCCGGCTTGGTGTGAGTACGGAAGTGCATGTGGGTGAAGTTCACCCAGACAAACGCCGGCTTGCCGGCCTTGTTCATCCGCTGGATGAAGTCCACCGCCCGTGCGGCGATGTCGTCGTCGATGGTCTCCATCCGCTTCTTCGTCAGCGCGCCGGTGTCCTTGCACACCTGCTTGCCGACCTTGCCGAAGCGCGGGTCGACCGTCGCGTCGTCCGTGGCCGAGGCTTTGCAGTCCATCACGCCGCGCGGCCCGAACTTGGCGCGGAAAGCGGGGTCCTTGGGGTAGTCCGGCAACTCCGGCTCCTCCTCGGCGTTGAGGTGGTACAGGTTGCCGTAGAACTCGTCGAAGCCGTGGACGGTGGGCAGGTACTCGTTGCGGTCGCCCAGGTGGTTCTTGCCGAACTGGCCGGTCGCGTATCCCTGCGCCTTCAGCATCTCGGCGATCGTCGGGTCTTGCTTCTGCAGCCCGAGCGTGGCGCCCGGCAGGCCGACCTTCGTCATGCCGGTGCGCAATCCCGACTGGCCGGTGATGAACGACGCGCGGCCGGCGGTGCAGCTCTGCTCGGCATAGTAGTCGGTGAAGATCATCCCTTCTTTGGCAACGCGGTCGATGTTGGGCGTGTGAAAGCCCATCACCCCCATCGAGTAGGCGCTGATGTCGGACTGGCCGATGTCGTCACCCCAGATGATGACGATGTTCGGCTTGCTCGCCTGCGCGTACGCCGCGCCCGGCGACAGGAGCATCGCGATCGCTGCCAGCAACAGCACTGCGGTTCGATTCATGACCATGCCCCCCCTTGATCCGGCGTTGATGAGCCCGCCGAACCGCGCGCATCCGCCGCGCGCGCTTGTTTCGCGCGTCGGTTCCGTGGTCTGGCTGGCCCGGTGGGGGCATCCTCTCACATTTCGATGTCGGAGCGACCGCCTCAGCGCAGTTTCCGCGAGGCGCCCCTGACGATGGCATACATGAGAATCGGCACGCCGAACCCCAGCGCGACATGTCCCCAGTCGACAAGCCCCGAGCGGCTATATCTGACCGCCTCCATCACGAGGGCGACGAGACTGCCGAGAAGGGCGAGGCCGATGGCCACCCAGCCTGTCCGAGAGATCCGATCATCACCCATTGAGTCCTCCGCACCAGTCACGGCGCCGAATCCGAAACGGTCACAATGGCTTCGAGTATCTTTTTCATCTCGGCTTCCGCGAACCCGCCGGCCGCGGTCGCTCGGACGAGGCCTTCCCTGTCACAACCGACGACATAGGCCGTCTTCTCGTCCGCGACGCCGACGCGTGCACGCCACGCCGCATTCTCCGTGTAAGCGAGAAGCGTGTGGCGCTGAAGATCATCCGGAAAACCGCTTCGCATGCCGTGCTCCATCGAGCCGCGGAAGAATCGCGGAACATCCTCGAGCATCCTGACGTCGTAGCAATCGATCCCAGGCTCGGCCGACCTAGCCACGGCCGCGGACCGGCAGCTTTCCAGCCACCCCTGACTGACCTTGGCGGCGGCTTTGCTGAATCCGATCACGAGCACTGCGGCGTGGCCTCGGGCATCGCGCGGCAGGGCCGCCTCATCACCACTGAGCGCCTTCGCTTCCAAAAGAGGGAGCTCGACGCCGGGCACCAGCTTGGGGACGTCGGCCTTGAGCGCCTCGGCTGCCACAAGGGGCTGGCCGAGCGACGCAATCGCGAACAGCAGCGGCCACGGCGAGCCAAAACGCCGCCTGCTCCGGGTTGTCATGGCTTGTCCCGCGACCCCTGACCCTGCCGGCAGTACTGCGGCAGCCCGGCCTTCGGCAGCTCGCGCATCAGATCGAGCGAGCCGAACCGGCGAATCCCGGCCGAGTACGGCACCTCGCAGTAGTAATGCTCCTCGCTCTCGAATGCGATGTCGCATGCGCGGTCGCCGGCGTTGATGATGATGTCCAGGTACGAATCCTCGGCCCGCCGCGAAACCGTGGTGGACCAGCAGGAGCCGAAGTCGAACAAGTACTTCCCGTCGACGAACGAAATGGGTATCTCCGCCTTGACCGCGTGCGTCCGCTCGTAAGGCTCCACCAGCGCGTGCTCGATCTCGTGGCAGCGGTCGAAGCGATCGCACTCCTTCCAGCGCCCCACCTTGCGCCCGTCCTGGTACCGGCCTTCCTCGCCGGGATGTCCCTGGCTGTACCAGGACCTGGCCGGCCCGTCCCGGACGACTAGCGCGCCAGGCAGCCGGCGCTCGCACGACTCCTCGCGTCCGGCATCTCTCCGGACGTCGCGATACTCCTTGCCCGCCGGGCACTCGACTGTGGCCTTCCACGCTGCGGCCGACGCGGCCACCTGCTCCGGCGCGTCGGTGTCGTCCGGCGCGGCGGCCGGAGCCGGAAGGGCCGCGCGTGGCGGCAGCCCCGGCCATGGCGCCGAGTCCGGCAGGTCGGTGAAGTCGCGCCGCGCCGCGGCCTCGACGGTCTCGGTGCCGGCCAGGCAGCGCTTCAGGTCGTCCAGCATCCGGCCCGCCGCCTCCTTGCCGAGCGCGGCGGTCAGGACGGCGGCGCGATCCCCCGCCTTGAGGAAGGCCGCCTTCGAGTCCGCTTGCCAGAGATACTTGTACGCGCCGTCGCCGTACGACGACGTGAACAGCAGGACGGACCAGGGATAGCCGCTCTTCTTCAGCGCGGCGTTCTGCGCGTCGGCCAGCGCGCTGTACTTCTCCTCCATGCCCGGAACGACGCGCTCGCTGACGATCTGGATGTAGCCGGGCGTCGGCAGCGTGTATCCAGGCGCTGCCGGGATGTAGGAGCCCGCCGGGCGGTAGCGCCAGATCTCGTTGTGGTGGAACTTCAGCGCGGCGTGGATCGGCTCGTCGAGCGGGTCCGTCACGGCGGAGAGAAGCTTCGCGACCTCTTCGGGAACGGCCGACGGCGCGTCGAGCTCCTCGAAGGAGAGCTTCGGCCGCATGCTCATGTAGACCGAGCCGGTCATCACCAGCTCGTAGACCGGCGTGATCGGCTGCCCGTGCTCGCGCAGGACCGCGTGCACGCCCTTGTTCTCGGCGATGTTCAGCCGCTCGAACTCCGCCGCCTTCTCGGGCCGGACCTCGTCGATGTGCACGGTCCAGAGCGGGGCGATGGATGGACCGCCCGGCGCCTCGGCCGCCGCCGGCGCCCCCACCGTCGGCGCCGCCGCGGCCGCCGCGCGGGCGCACCAGACGATCGCCAGTGCGGCGAACGCCACCGTCTTCAGCATGCCGCCGCCGTCAGGACCCGGGCCGCGCGCATCACGACTCCTGGAAGTAGCTCTCGAGCGCGACGTTCTCCTCGGTCGAAGGATGCAGGATCCGGCCTCCCTCCGCCACGAACGCCTCGAGGCGCTCGCGAACCACCCGGATGGCCAGACAGATCACCTGGAGAGAGTCGATGCCGTGGATCTCTGCGAGGTCTCCATGCAGCCCGTCGATCTCGACCGGACAGGCCCAGTCACCCTCGCTGGTCGGATACGGATGCCCGATGGCGACCACGACCTCGATCCGCTCGCCGCCGGGACGCACGCACAGGAACTCCGCCGCTCCAAGTGTCATCGTGACCTCGTCTCGCCCTCAGCGGGTGACGATCACCCGGAGGAAGGTCGCCGGAATCTTCGTGGCGTGCGTGCTGGTGTTCTGGGCGGTGAACAGGTCGACCAGCTCCTTCTGCAAGTCGGCGCCCCGGCCGTTCTTCTCGGCCGCCGCGAACGCGTTCATCGTCGGCCCGTAGTAGTTCTTGAACTCGTCCACGTAGCGCGCCGGCGGGCCGTCGTAGCTGAAGGTGAACGTGTCCCGGGCGAAGGAAATCTTTTCCTCCGGGATGCCCGCGCCGGTGAACCGCTCGCGCACGTGGCTCTCGACGCCCCAGGTCATCGGACTGACGAACCCCTCCGGTGGCGGCGGCGTGTAGGCGGAGCTGATCTTCAGAATCTGCGCCACGAGCGTGGGATCGTTGGGGATCCAGTTGCCCATCACGATCCGGCCTCCCGGCCGCGTCACGCGCACCATCTCCTTCGCGACGTCGTTCGGCCTGGGCGCGAACATCGCGCCGAAGATGCTGACGACCGCGTCGAAGGATTGGTCCGCAATCGGCTGCAAGTTCGTCGCGTCCCCTTCGCGGAAGGTGCAGTTCGTCAGCCCCTGCTTCGCGGCCCGCCGGTTCCCGGCCTCGACCAGGTTGCGCGCGATGTCGACGCCGAGAACCTCGGCCCCCAGCTTCGCCGCCGGCAACGCCGTCGTCCCGTCGCCGCAGCCGAGATCGAGGACCTTGAGTCCCCGGGTGATGCCGATCCGCTGCACCAGCGCTTCACCGCTCTCGCGCATCGTGTCGGCAATCCGCGTGAAATCGCCCTTCTCCCACAGCGCCTTGTTCGGATTCTCAGGTGTGCTCGACATGGAACCCCTCGCTCCCTTCCAGGTGTCGTGTGCCGCCCGCTGCGTGTACCGCCAGGGGCCAGAGTCTACTTTGCGCCCGCCGACCCGCCCAGGTGAGCGCGCACCGCGGCGAGCACCGTCTTGGTGCGCGGATACAGGAGCCGGTTCCCCCGGTACACCTCTTGTCCGTCCACCGTGATTCGCAGCTCCCCCAGCCCGCCCCGGATTTTCTGCACGCTCGTATCCGGCCCTTCCAGCTCCGCCGCCACCCGGGCAGCGACCCGCGTCTTGATGAGTCAGGTGGAGCAGTAGTGGATTTCGATCGTCTTCACGCGGCGCCCCCAGCGAGGCTGGCGGGCGCCTGGTCTGCGGGGCTCAATCTCGAGAGCGCCCGGTGGGCTTCTAGCCCGCGCCACATGCCCCACAGCACGAAGAGATGGAACCCGGCCGAGAGATAGGCCCCCGCCAGGAGAACGACCAGGCCGTCCAGGGTGTACAGGACCATGCCGGAGATATAGGCGGACGTGTGACCGCGGAACGCGAAGTATCCGACGATCGCGATCGCTCCGGCGAGCAGCACGTCGACGGCGAGAGCGCCGATCGGCAGCACGCCCGGCTGGCCTCCCGCTCCCCGCAGTGCGAAGGCGTCGACGAGCTGAGTGATCCCGAGGCCGAACATGAACGCCATCCCTCCGCCCGACATCAGAATCGCGGAATTGATCACGGAGAGCCCCGCCACCCAGTAGAACCATGACGCGCCGTTTTTCCGGCGTCGTTCGAGCGCCTGCTTCTGCATCTCGGTCTGGAGATCAACAGTCGATGTGAATGGATTGCCAGTCAGGCTCATCGATCACCCCCCTGGAGTGGAGAATCCAGCGCCGCTGAGATTAGCACCGCCCGGGGTGAGGATGCGTCGAAATCGCGCGTGCCCTTGAGGGACGCCGCGCGCGTCGAAATAGCCTTCACACCCGTCCCCCCTTGGGTGCAGAATAGGCTTCAACAGCCCAAATCTTGAGGAGGGATCATGACGACCAGACGGCTTCTCGTCTCCGTCCTTCCGCTCGCGCTTCTCGCCTCCCCGGCGCTTCACAGCGACGTCCAGCCGCCGAAGGTCGAGATCACGTTCGGGTTCCTGGTCCAGGACACGACCTGCCCGAAGGCCCAGTACGCGCTCGCGGCCTTCTGCCCGTTCCTGGACGACGGCGTCGTCCTCCCGTCGCTCTATCTCGACTTCCCGGGAAACAAGAACGTCGACCGCTGGGTCGGGCGCAACGTCCGGCTGCGCGGCACGATGGAGTTCACCGACTGCAACCTGCCGCTCCTGCACGTCACGAACATCGGCGCGAGCACCGGTCCTCTGCCGCCCTGCCCTGGCGGTATCTGCCAGCCGGGCGACCCGCCGCCCTGCCCGTAGCAGGGTCTGCTGCTCATTATTATCTCTTGTCTATTACTAATAGAATCTATATTATTACGTACATGATGCTCATCGAGGAGGGCCTGGTTCGGCATTGTCTCGAGCGGCTTCGGGATTTGCCATTCGTAGACAAAGCCTTGCTGCTTCCGGGAAGCGAACCGGACGCGCGCGGCCGCGACGGACGGATCCGGATCATCACGCCGTTCACCACCCGGGAATTCGACCTCGAGGTGAAGCGCACCCACCTGACCCGCGGCACGGTCGACGGCGTTCTGGCGCAAGCTGCCCGTCGTGGCCAGAGACCCTGGATTCTGTTCGCTCCCCACGTCGGCCGCCCGCTAGGGCAGTACCTGAACGAGCAAAGGGTCAACTATGTGGACGTGGCCGGGAATTGCCGCCTGCAGATCGATCGGCGACACATGGCGCTGATCGAAGGGCGCCCGCCAGAGCGCGCCGCCGGCCAGGGTCGCGGGATTGGAGCGCCAGGCTTCAGGATCCTGTTTGCGCTGCTCGTCAAGCCAGGCCTGCTGGACGCACCTGTCCGGCAGGTGGCTGAGGCCGCTGGTGTGGCGACTGCAACTGCTGCCAATCGACTCACCCAGCTAAGAAAGGACGGGTTGGTCGACCAGCGGCCGAATGTGAGGGTCCTGACAGCGCCACGGAGAATGCTCGATCTGTGGCTCAAGGGATACGAGACGCTCGTCCGGCCAAAGCTGCTCATCGGACGATTTCGCACCGAGGAGCAGAATCCGAGGGCGACCGAACATCTCGTCGAGAAGGCTCTCAGGCGAGACACGAAATGGGCGTTCGGAGCCGGAGCTGCGGCACACCGGATGACCGGCTACTATCGAGGGCCGGAAACGGTCGTCCACGTGCAGCACGCGAACATCGACGTTGCGAAGCGGCTGCATGCGCTTCGTGCGGAGGATGGGCCATTGACTCTCATTCAGGCGCCTGGTCCGGTGGCGTTCGAAAGCGTCGTGCCGCACACCGTGGCTCCGCTGCTCGTCTATACCGAGCTCATCCTCGCCGGCGACAAACGGGCCCGGGAAGCGGCCACCGAAATCGAACGCAAGTACTTGAGGGCGACGCTTGAATCCGCTCCCTGAGCATCACATCGCGGTGCTGCGCCAGGTACAGCGTCTGTGGCCCGAGCGCCACATCATCGTCATCGGCGCCTCCGCGGTCGCCTGCCATATCGGACTCTCGTGGCGTGGAACGATCGATCTCGATCTCTCGATCGCCGCCGCGCTCCGGGTATGCGACAGGAGGCTCGAGGGCCTGGGCTGGCATCGGGGGCCGGGAGCACCCCAGAGGTGGACGACGCCAACGGGAGCCATGGTTGACGTCGTGCCAGCCGCTCGCACCCAGATACGCCGGGGAGGGTTCGAGTGGCCGGACGGTGGCGCGGCCATGAGCCTGGTAGGCTTCCGACTCGCCTTCGCCGATGCTGTCCCGCTGGCCATCGGGCGCCGATTCAAGGTTCGCATCGCCTCACTGCGGTCGCTGGTGCTGCTCAAGATGGCGGCGTACGTCGACAGGCCTTGGGAGCGTGACAGCGATCTCGAGGACCTCGCCCAGATCTTGTCCGGGTTTCTTCCGGGCGATGCCCCTGCACGCTGGAGCGACCAGGTCGTCGAGCTTGGCCTGGAATACGAGGACGTCGGGCCATATCTGCTTGGTCGCGAAATCGGTGGCGTGGCCGACGCCTCGGAACGGCGGCTCGTCCAGAAGTTCGCGAACGCGATCGCCGATCCCGAAGATCGCCTGTCGACCCTGGCACGGATGGCCCGGCACGCGCCCGCCGGATGGACCGATCCTGACCGGCTGGCGCTCCGGTGGACCGCATTTCGCCGCGGCTTGGAGTCCCGACGCCGGCGGGCAAAGGCGACCACCTGAGCAACGAGCAGTGAACGTGATGACTGCGCCACGGCCAACGCGTTGGCACGGCTTCGATTCAGGCGGCGACTTCGACCGTTGCGTCGAAGTCGACCTGGCGTGCAGTCCGACGAGGGACCGCCGAACGCTGACGCGGCCGGAGTAGACGCCGCCTATCTTCCTTTCACGTCGGCCGTTGTATGAAGCGTGTCGTCGTCACTTCCATGGCATTTGCTCAGCTTCAGCGACTGGTCCCACGTCGACCCGCCTGACCACGCTTCCGCCCAGGAAATCGTGGAGCGCGCGCTTGTCGGGCCTGCTGACGAGAACGATCACGTCGGCCAGCACCCAACACGAAAAGAAGGTGTTGCAGAGATGCACCCATCCGGGCGTGCCCGTGAGTATGAGGTGATACTTCTGGAGTAGTGATGCTGCCTGGAATTGCACGTCGGACAGACCATGGACGGAGGACATCACACCGAGCGCCCAGGTCACCTCGTATAGAGCGAGCGGACTGAACCGCGCCACGACTCCGCCCCAGGACAGGCGTCCCCCGCTCTGCGACTCGACCCTGAGATGAAGAGCCCTCTTGCCCAGGCTTTGCCCGAGGAACCCGTGGGTGATGATGAGGTACGCCGGCATGAGGGCGCCCATCGGAAGGGCGGCAAGAATCGTCAGCCTCCGCGAGTCGGACCAGGCCCAGTAGTTGAGCAGACCGAATGGAAGAAGGACCAGAGCGTCGATCACCCGGGCCCACACCCGCTTCCAGAACCCAGCGTACTGGTTCATGTGTTCTCGCGACTGGAGACAACCTCACGGAACAACTTGTTGAGCTCCTCATGCGCCCCTGGCGAACCTGCCTTCTCCAGGGTGACGCTCTCGAGCCGCAGGAGCTCAGTTTCGATGAACTCGCTGATCTCCGGGATCTTCGGACCCCTGTCGAGTTCGACTCCCGCGCGCTTGCGAACGAGAAGGTCGTCGATGCGCGCCCGTACCTTCGCATCGACCCTGGCCCCGTCGAGAAGCGTCCCGAACTCCATCGGCACGCGCTCGTCATGCGTCTCGATCCATCGGATGGCCAGGAGCGGCCGCAGGACGTAGAAATACTTCTTCAGCCACACTTCATCGCCCTTGAGATACTCACGGACGTTCCCCCGGGCCATGTGGAGGTAGTGATAGGTGCACGCGGTCGGCGAGTAGAAACGATCGGCGAACTGCCTCAGCCTGTCGGCCAGGCCGCCCCTGTCGATGTACACGATCGGCGACACCAGCCACTCCAGGAGCGGCGGGTTCGACTTGTGCAGAAGCTGCAACGCCTTGCGGACGTCCCACCCGCTCACGTCGAGGGTGTCGACGATGGGCCTCTCGATCACATCCCTCCGCTGCTCGAGGTCGATCGACAGGTACCACTCCTGCGGATGGACGTAGATGAAGCGGACGTCGTAGTCGCTGTCTTCGGACGGGAACCCCCACGCGCGGCTGCCCGATTCACAGGCGAAGAGCGCGCGGACGGACTCCTCACTCTCGACCTTCCTGAGTCGTTCCAGAATTCTGTGTTTCGTGTCAGGCAGCGCCATCACCGCACCTTGAGAGTTGTGGCCGCTTCACGGCGCCCGCTCCGTCACCTTGATGGACTGGAGCACACCGCGCAGCTTTTCTCGCGATCCAGCCTGATGCCCGGCGAGTGACAGATGAATGTCAATCCAGGTGCCGGCCTGAACCCAGTGCGCCCGGATGTCCGTGTTCGTTGCGTCTGACCCTGTCATGTCGTAGAGAACCGCATTCCACGTGCCGATGTGTTCGAACGAGACATCGTGCGGCTTCGCGATCCCTTGCCGCTTCCACGCAGCCGTCTCCTTCTTCCAGAACGACTGGATGTCCGAGAAGCCACCCGCGGACTCGAACCACCCGGAGATGATGAGCGGGCCGGACGGGTCTTCCAGGTAGAAATACCTTGGACTGTTCCCCGCCCCGCCCTCGGCGCCACGCTGAACCTGGAAGCCGCCTTTCGGGATCGTCATGACGAGACGGCTGACCGGCACCGTCATAACAAAGTTAGTGGCGTCCTCCGCGATCTTCAGCGTGACCGACTCCGAGGACTGCTGGCCGGACGCCACTGTGGAGAGCAGGAACGACGCGCTGGCGAGTGTCAGGCCCAGTTTCATCACGCAGGTTACCCTCGGGTAGATACGGCGGTTGGAAAGCAGAGGGCGCCTAGAATTCATCGTCGAGGCTGAACTTGTGGATCATCGGTTCACCTATCTTCCAGGCACTCTCCCAGTTCGACTCGCGGCTCTCGAAAAAGATGAGATACAGGGTATTCGTGCGATCGTTGCCGATCGCCAGCCAGGCCATCTCGAGCGGAGGGACTTCGTCATGCGCTGGCAGTCGCGTGATGACGCCGAACCCATGAAACGCGCTCACCGTGAACTTCCACCCGTCGACGAACTCGTAGTGCTTCGCTGCCGAGGCCGTGAATGCCTCCGCATAGGCCACGGCATCCTTATCCTTGGCGTTCTTGAATACGTTGATCGTGAGCCCGGTTTCGAACCGGCCACCCTTCTTAACTTTCTCCAGGCTGATGAAATAGGCCAGCGTTCCACCATCCGCTTTGCTGCTGAGGTGCCACTTGTCCGGCAGCAGGAAGCTGGCGTGTATCTCCTCGATGCGCGTCCAGGACATGCCGTCCGGGGGTTCCGGCAAATTCGGGGCGGACGCGATCGGCGTCGAGAGCAGGAACGACAGCGCGAGAACAACCTTGCGTGAACGCCACATGCTCGCAGGCATCAATTCCTGGGAAGGCGCTTGCGCGCCTCCGAGAGGACGGCCTGGAATGCGGGGTCCGCGCTCAGCGAGGCGAAATCGGGATCGGCAGCCAGGCCGTCGATGTCGCGAGGCGCGGTGAACCCGCCTTGGTCGAACGAGCGTCGCAGGAGATCGAGGGCAGCGGTCCTGTCACCGGCCAGGGCCGAATATGCGGCGAGTGCGTAGAGAGAACTGTTGGTCTCGCGCAACGCTTTCGCTCGCTTGGCGACCTCGCTTGCTTCCTCGCCACGACCGGAATGAAGCAGGGCCTTGGAAAGCATGGCGCAGATCCACTGATCCGGGGTCTCCTGGCAGGACTTGGCGAGCGGCGGAATCGCCTCGTCCCAGCGCTTCATGTTGAGAAGCACCCAGCCGAGCATCCAGTCGTGGCCGAAGACGTCGGGATTGAGGGCGCGCGCGTGGCGAATGGTGGTCAGCGCTTCCTCGAGGTGGCCGGTCTCCACGAGGATCGAGCAGTAGTTAGCGAGATGACCGTCGTTCGCCGGATCGAGACGAATGGCCTCTTTCATGTCGGCGAGGGCGCCATCGTAGTTTTTCAGACCGACGCGAACGGTGGCACGCGAGGCGACGACGTCGGCCAGGGCAGCCGGAGTGACGTCATGCCGTGAGAGCAGACGCGTGTATCGATCGGCCGCTTCCTGCAAGCGCCCATCTTCCGCGACGAAGCCGATCGAGAAGAACTCGACCACGGGCGAACCCGGATCGAGCCGATTGAGAACGTCGCACTCCCGCTCGTAAGCCTGGCGCTCGGGCGCAGACGGCCCACGCCCTTGCGCCGCGATCGCGAGGGCGAAGACGCGCAGGGCGTGCGCCTCCGGATCGTCGGGGAAGGCGGCTACCAGGCGCTCGGTCGACGCGAGCGACGGTTGCACGTCCATGCGGCGCAGCGCTCCGACCGATTCGCTGTAGTCAGCGGCGGCCGCCAGCTTCGCATTCACAGTCGGGTAGAGCAGGTGGTCATAGCGCTTCGCCGGGGTGATGCCCAGCTTGACCGCTATTTCCTTCGCGAAGGCCGCTGCGAGGGCGGGCAGCGGCTCGTCGCCCGACTTTCTTTCTTCGCCCCAGATGACCCGGTTCTGTCCCGCGTCCACGAGGCTGACGCTGGCGAAGAGCCCGCTGCCGTCGCGCGTCAGCGCGCCCGTCAGCAGCCGCCCCGCACCGAACTCGCGCGCCAGACTCGCGCGCGTCAGGCCGGCTCCCTTGTGCAGCTCGTCATCGCTCGGCACCGGAAGTACGTGGAGCCCTTCGGCCTGGGCGAGATTCATGGCGATCGCCTCCGCGAACGAGCGGCCCAGGAACTGCGCGTCTTCGTCCTGCCCGTGGACCTCCATCGGCAGCAGGAGGATGGTGCGGCCGTCCGCAGCCGCGCCGCGTTGCGCGATACGCCAGCCGCCGACGGCCAGGGCGGCGATCGCGGCGAGCCCCGCGCCCGCCCGGAGCCAGCGGCGGCGCGACGACTTCAGCACGCCCTTGATCTCGTCGAAGGAAGGAGACGAGCCCGACTCCAGGTCGCGGCCAAGGCGCTTGAGATCGACCGCCAGGTCATCCATCGTCTGGTAGCGGTCGGCCTTAGCCGGGGCGAGGGCTTTCTGGATGATACGCTCGAGATCGAGCGGCATTTTCGGCGCCAGCTCGTGCGGCGGCGTCGGGCGGGCGCGGACGATATCCTTGAGCAGCTCGAGGCTGGTGGCTCCCGAGAACGGCCGCTGGCCGGTTGTCATCTCGTAAAGCACGACACCCATCGAGAAGATGTCACTGCGCGCGTCGAGCTTCTCGGCGCGTGCCTGCTCGGGAGACATGTACAGCAGCGTGCCGGCGATGGCGGCCCGCTTCTCGTCCGCGTCGCCGGCGCTCGAAATGGTTTCGGTCGTGGCCATCGAGGCCAGGGTCGTGTCGCCGCGCTCGAAGAGAGTCGCGAGGCCGAAGTCGACAACCTTCGCTTCGCCCTCCGGCGTCACCAGGATGTTGCCCGGCTTCAGATCGCGGTGCAGCAGGCCCTTGCGATGCGCCCGCGACACCGCGTGCGCCACCTGGTGCCCCAGCAGCGCGACCCTCTCTGGCGCCAGCGGCCGGCCGCGCAGCATCTGGCTGAGGGCCTCGCCCTCCACGTGCTCCATAACGATGAAGTCCAGGTCGCCCTCGCGGCCGAAGTCGTAGACCTGGGCGATGTGCGCGTCGCTGACCGACGAAGCCAGCCGCGCCTCCTCGAGGAACATCCGGCGCCGGTTCTCGTCCCTGGAAACGTCCGCGGGCAGCACCTTGATGGCGACCGTCCGGCCCAGCACCATGTCCTGCGCCTTCCAGACCACCCCCATGCCGCCAGCCCCGATCTTCTCGATCAGGCGGTAGTGCGAGAGCGATCGGTCGCCTTCGGGGCTCATGGCTTCGTCATCCGGGTTCGCGGCGCGGCGAACTGAGGGGATTCTACTCAGAATTGAAAGAAAAGAAGGCCATCCAGGAAGGCTACGCGGCGCGGTGTCGATATTGGTATGTTAGTTTCGAGAACGCACAATCTGCCTGCAAAATGCTACGATGCCGGAGCTTATGAGCAATGGGGGCCCATCCCTAGAGGAACTCTGGCAGAGGGTTACTTCCTCTGTCGGCGGCATGTTCCGATTTGGCAAGGGCATCGTGGGTAAATCCGCGATCGTTGTTGGCGTTCTCTTGCTGTCCGTGCTGGTCGGCGTTAGCCGGGTTTCTGGAAATCTCGCCATCATCTCGGTGCTCGGAATAGGCGTCCTGATTCTGATGATCTGGTTATTCCCGATCCTTCACTATGCAAGAAAGCACCCTCAAGCGGTTCTACTTGAGGGCGCTGAGTGGAAAAACTGGAGCGATCAACAAGTTTCCATCGCTCTCAAGGGAGTTCCGAATCCTCCCCAGACACCTGTGATTGCAGATCCTCAAGGTGTCCCTATGCTTCCCGGAGAAGTGGCTAGAGGCCAAGACGAATGAACGGGCAGTATCTTCAGATATCATTTCGCTGGTCAGAGAAACCCAAAACAGCAGAGTTGATCTCAGTGTTCAATACGGCTATTGACTGGCTGCGATTTGCAGACAATTGCTGGATCGTCTATACGACAAGCACACCGGCAAAATGGTTTGAACGACTGAAGCCGTACATGACTGCCAAGGATGGCGTACTAATATTCAAGATCGATATCAGTGTTAGACACGGCCAGTCCAATGAAACTGTCTGGAGTTGGCTTCAGAAGAAGAGATAATCCTGACGATCAACCACAATATCGCGGACCTCGCAGGCCCTATCCAGAGCCCCGGCCGCCATCACAGGAGTCAGGCCGGGTGATACGGCTTCGGAGACCTACGCGACTTATGTAGGAGGACAACCTGAGTGGATGCGTACATATCCAAATGGTTGCGTCTTAAACACACTCGGCAGGAGACCTCGAATTCATCCTGCCGCACAAAGCAAGTTGCCACGTTGTTCGTTATTCTACCAACCGGACGATGAAGGATCGGTACGCTGGAAAGGACGGACTTGTCGTAACGGGCTAAGACCGTGAAATTCGTTGATCTCTTTGCAGGTCTCGGCGGTTTCCACCATGCTCTGGCGGCCTTGGGGCACGAGTGCATCTTCGTGTCCGAGTTGAACGACGGGTTGCGGGAGTTGTACGCGAAAAACTTCCCCGGAACGAAGAAGTTCATCCACGGTGACATCCGTCAGGCGCGCAAGCAGGTCCCTCCGCACGACATCCTCGCGGCAGGCTTTCCGTGTCAACCCTTCTCGAAGTCTGGAAAGCAGCGTGGGCTCGCCGACGAGGTGCGCGGCACGCTTTTCGCCGAGGTCGTCAAGATCCTTCGGAAGCACCGGCCCCAGTTTGTGATTCTCGAGAACGTCGGGAACTTCGAGCGACACGACGCGGGGAACACGTGGAGAGTGGTGCGAGAGAGCCTTGAGCGGCTCCGCTACAACGTGCGCGGCACCACCCATGTCGCATCTGGAGGCCACGGACTAATCTCTCCACATCACCTTGGCTTCCCCCAGGCGCGGGAACGGTTCTTCATCGTTGCAAGCACAGGTCCGTTGCCCCCGGATCCGTTCCCTTCGACACAGCGCACTCGCATCACCAGATTAACGGATGTCGTCGAGAATACGGCGGGACTGTCGGCTTCCGATCGGAACGAGACTGCGCTATCGGCGCAGCAGATCGCATGCATCGACCACTGGAATGCTTTCGTGCGGACCATTCCAACAACGATCGACTTGCCGTCGTTCCCATTGTGGGGTGATGAGTTTGGAGCCCGCTATCCCTTCGAGGATGTACCACCTGCGAAAGCTGAGCTCCCCAGGCTCCGCCAGTCGATCCCGCACAAGCAGTTCGGCCCAAACCCTGGGCGCGACCAGTTGCTCAGCCTGCTGCCTGCCTACGCTAATCGTTCTGATGAGCCTTTCCCTCGATGGAAGATCCAATTCATCTATCACAACCGGAGGTATTACCGCAGGGTTAATCACTTCCTGCCGAGCGGCTGGCGCGACAAGCTGGGCAAGTTCCCACCATCGCTCCGCAAGCTCGAGTGGAACTGTAATGGTGAGAAGCGCGACCTCTGGCAGTGCGTACTGCAATTCCGACCGTCCGGCCTGCGGGCGAAGAGATACACGAGCGTGCCAGCGATGGTTGCTATGACAGTGACTCAGATACCCATCCTCGGCCCAGAGCGTCGCTTTCTCACGCGGCGCGAAGGCCTGCGACTCCAGGGTTTTCCTGATACTCATCAACTACCGAAGTCCCGCCAAAATGCTTTCGCCGCCCTTGGTAACGCGGTGCACACGGGTGTGGTGCTCGCGATCGCTCATCGGCTGATATACCGGAACCCACATCCGATGGAGTTCGACCTGGCGAGCTCTGATAAGAAGGCCGGAGTTACAAGCAGGGCCGCACAATGACGGATACAAACGCGAGGACGACTGTCAGCATTCGTCCTGGCGTGAGCGTACTCTCGGTCCTGCGTCATCTCAACTACAAGCCGTGGTACGCACTGGCGGAGTTCGTGGACAATGCCGTTCAGAGTTATCTCTCTCGCCGCGACGAGTTGGGCAGCGAGAGTGCAGTGCTGACCGTGGAGATCGTTCTCGACCCCGAGCCACCGGGACGCCTAATCGTCCGCGATAACGCTGCTGGAATCGAGGAGGCCGTTTACCCGCGAGCCTTCCGTCCTGCGGAAATCCCGCGAGATCGCTCGGGACTGTCGGAATTCGGCATGGGCATGAAGAGCGCGGCCTGCTGGTTCGCACCCCGTTGGCGGGTGAGAAGTTCGGCACTGAATGAGACACTTGAGAAGACTGTGGCCTTCGACATCGATTCGATCGTACGCGATAGCATAGAAGAGTTGGTTGTTGGTGTCCGACCCGTAGCCCGCGAGGAGCACTATACCGAAGTTATACTCGAGGGCCTCTACCGGCCACTTCACGGCCGCACGCTGGGGAAGATCAAGGACCACTTGGCGGGGATGTATCGCATGTTTACCCGCGATAGGTTGCTGCATCTCTCGTTCAATGGTGAGTCACTAAGCTATACCGATCCACGGGTTCTCATTGCGCCGCACCATGCCGACGTCCATGGGCCCACGCATGTCTGGCGCAAGGAGATCGACTTTGATTTTGGAGCGGGCCTGCGCGTCCGTGGCTTCGCCGCACTCCGGGAGACCGCCAGCACATCGGAGGCGGGATTTGCGCTATTCAGGCGACGCCGCCTGATCCAGGGCAGTGCGGACGAAGGGTACCGACCTGAGCAAATTTTTGGGCGGTCCAACAGCTACCGCTACCAACGTCTATTCGGCGAGTTGGAGTTAGAGGGGTTCGAGGTCTCGCACACAAAAGACGGCTTCGCATGGGACGATAGCGAGGAGACATTCCTCACGATCCTACGCGAGCACCTCGATTCAGAACCACTCCCGCTTCTTGAGCAGGCAGAGCATTTCCGCGTTCACAAGGCACGCGCGGAACTTCAAAGCGCGGCCGAGGCCGCGACGGAGCGTACGGCGAACGCCCTACAAGAACACGCGCCGCCCGTGCTGACACACCTTGAGGCCGCTCCGGAGTCCGCAGCGCCCCCCAATACGCTCGCCTCGGTGCAACTGGTTAGTCGCCGGCAGATCAATGTCGAGCTCAATAATGTGCCATGGGAGATCCACCTGGAGATGACGACCGATCCGGCCATGGACGAGTGGGTCGTGATCTCGGATACTTCGGTGTTACCGTCGACGGGCATGCCACCCGTTCGCCGTCGGCTATCGCTGCGCCTGGCGCTAAACCATCCGTTCATGCTGCGCTTCGCTGGAGCCGATGCGGAGATGCTGGAGCCACTCATCCGTCTGGGAGCGGCTGTCGGCCTTGCTGAGGTCGCTGCGCGTGACAGTGGCGTCCAGATGGCCGGCACGTTCCGCCGCAATATCAACGAGCTTCTGCGGCATGCCCTATCGCAGCCATGAACGTAAGATTGGAGCCTCCCTATGCAAGAAGCAGCGCCCCACGATCAGGTCCAGACCGAGTTAATTGAGTTGTGCCGGGAAGTCCAGTCGGGTTGTCGATGGCAGCCATCTCAGGGGCGCGAGACTCAAGAGTTGCTGCACCACCTAACGATGGTGTCCAAAGAGAGCAAGCGACGGTTACTCACGGAGGCGGCGAGCACGCTGGGTAAATGTGCGCCGCCCAGGAATGGAGCTGAGCCTCAGATTGGGCTAGTCATCGGCCACATCCAAAGCGGCAAGACGATGTCGTTCACGACCGTCGCCGCTCTAGCACGAGACAACGGCTTTCGGCTAGTGATAGTGATCACGGGCGTCTCGGTGCCCCTATTCCGTCAGTCGACAGATCGATTGCGAGGCGACCTCCGGCTCGATACGCGCCCAGATCGTCAGTGGCAGCTTTTTGCTAATCCGGGACCGCGTGGCGTCGAGCTACAGGTCATGGGGGCCCGACTGGCCGAGTGGAATGACACAACCATTCCTCGGACCGAATGCCAGACCATACTCGTGGCAGTGATGAAGAACCACCGACACCTGTCCAATCTCATCAATCTACTCGGTAGGTTGGATCTAAAAGGCGTGCCGGCTCTCGTGATCGACGACGAGGCGGACCAAGCGGGGCTTAACACGCGGGTTCGTCAGTCGGCCAAGAGCACAACATACCGGCAGTTGTTGGCCCTGCGCGCGGTGCTTCCTGAGCACTCATACCTGCAATACACGGCTACGCCACAGGCGCCGCTTCTCATCAACCTGATCGATGTACTCTCGCCTCGTTTCGCTAAGGTTCTCTCTCCGGGTCCGGACTATATTGGTGGGAGAGAGCTCTTCATCGAGCGTCCTAGCCAGATTCGACATATCCCATTGACCGAAATTCCCACGCCGCAATCCCCCCTCCGCGACCCGCCTCAGAGCCTGTTGTACGCCATGCAACTATTCTTCCTCGGCGCCGCTGCAGGACACATCCCGGGACCGCCGTGGGGTAATCGCACAATGTTGGTACATCCATCCCAGCAGGTGCTTCCACATGGCGAGTACGCCCACTGGGTGACGCAGGCCAAGCTTTCCTGGGAGAACATCTTGAGGTTGCCGGAGGGAGATCCGGACCGGCGCGATCTTGTGGCACGCTTCGTTCGCGCCGCTGATGACCTGAGAGAAACGGTCGCTGGCTTGCCTCCTTTTGAGGACCTCTGCCGGCTGCTTCCGCGCGTGCTACGGAGCACAATCGTTCAGGAGGTCAACGCACGGGGCGGCGTAACGCCGCATGTGGATTGGCGACAGGGTTACCCATTCATACTTGTGGGCGGCCAGGCCATGGACCGCGGGTTCACGGTTGAAGGTCTGACGGTGACATACATGCCGCGGTCGCTGGGTGTTGGCAATGCCGACACCATTCAGCAGCGTGCCCGGTTCTTCGGCCATAAGCGTCCCTACATCGGCTATTGTCGAGTGTTTCTTGAAGCGAACGTGGCCCGTATGTACGAGCGCTATGTGAGGCACGAGGAGGACGTGCGACGACAGCTTGAGGATCTCGAGCAGCGCGGCGTGGCCCTCTCGGAATGGAGGAGACGATTCTTTCTCGACGCAGCGTTCCGCCCGACTCGGGTCGAGGTCCTCGACCTCGTCCATGAGCAGGGCTGCTTCTCGGACCGGTGGTTTGAGTCCAAGAACCCGCAGCACTCGGACGAGGCCGTTGCAAACAATCGTGACGTGCTGCAGCGCTTCCTTGCCCCCTTGACACTCCACGAGAGCGACGGTCATGCAGAGCGAACGCCAACCCAGCGGCACCTCTGCGGTACTGTGCCGCTCCGCGCCCTCTACGAGGGATTGCTCGTGCCGTTTCATGTAACGAGCCAGATCGACCGGTACAGCTACCTAGGGCTGCAACTTCAGGTCGAGGACCACCTTGCGCGGTATCCTGAGAGCCGGAGCATGCTCTACGTCATGAGCAAGGGAGAGCAGCGTGAGCGCACAGTAAACGCGCACGGGGAGATCCTCCAACTTTTCCAAGGTAAGAACCCGCGGACGGGGCCGGTTATCTATCCGGGTGACCGCGAGATGTGCGACCGCGGGATGCTCACGGTCCAGGTCCATCGGCTGACACTCAAGACCGAAGCAGCCGCTGCGGCGACCCGTGATGTGCCGGCAATTGCTATTTGGGTGCCCCACGCGATGGCGGAGGAGTGGGTCGTCCAAACCAACGTACCGGTGTGAGTCATGCCTGACCTACGAGAGCTGTTTCGAAGCCTGCCTTGCCCACCAGCTTCTCCGCCTGAAGCGCCCGTGCTTGCCGCGGTGCCCGTGCCAGAGAACCCTAGCTTCAGGCTGGCCCGAAACGCCGCCCATCACCCGCTTGTGCTCCTAGAGAGCGTGGGGGCTCCGCCAGCGATGCCGCCGCTGGCGCTAGAGCACGTGCGGATCGAGCACGCTCGACCTTGTCGGGTGCAGTTGCCGGGCGGCTCGCTTCATTCGGGCATATTCACTATCTTCGCTTGCACAAGTGGTGAGGTGGTGCTCCAGGAACATTTCCTCATGGTCGCCGGCGCCCTGATCGCGACCATGCCGAAGGAGCCGCATTCCGGAATGGTTGCGCAGGCGGTCGAGACCATGGCGGAGTTGTTTCGGGCTTTGGAGGCGCCAGCACGATCCTCGGTCCAAGGACTGTGGTCGGAACTATTCCTCATTGCTGAGTCGCGCCGCCCTGCGGATCTCGCGCGGGCCTGGCGTGTGTCGCTCGACGACCGCTTTGACTTCAGCACGTCGGCGGTCCGCATCGAAGTCAAGAGCACAAGGGGTGTCGATCGCGTGCATTACTTCTCGCTCGAGCAGTTACGTCCCCCTGCTGGTGCCCACGGAATCGTTGCGTCTATTCGCGTAGAGCACGCAGGTGGTGGGGTATCGATTGACGAACTGCTTGACGAGATCCGCGTCGCCCTTTCGGACCAGCCGGACCTCCTCTTGCGGGTTGAGACAATAGTAGCCACTACACTCGGCTCAACGTTCCGGGTGGCGATTGTAGAACGCTTTGACCGAGAAGCCGCCCGTGAATCGCTCGCATACTTCCGGGTTGAGGACGTGCCCAGTGTTCGGGAGCCACTGCCGCACACGGTATCCGACGTGCACTTTCGCTCCGACCTCAGTTCGGTGGCACCCGCGATGCCCCGGGCGATTACGCGATACGGAGGCGACGAGCTACTCGAGTGTCTCCCGGCCCCCGGAGCGTTGACCCGGCCATGAATTCACCCTCGTTCGCTAAGTTCCACTCTTCGTCTCCGGCGGCCTCGCGGGTGAAGCGCCGGAACTGGGCGCGGAACACCCGCCCTGAAAGGCTACTCCAGCAAGCGCTCTGGAGCCTCGGTGTCCGATACCGGCTCCATGTGAATACGCTTCCGGGTCGCCCTGACCTTGTCGTGCCATCCACCCGTCTCGTCGTCTTTTGCGATGGGGACTTCTGGCACGGCCGCAACTGGCAGACAAGACGCACCCAGCTACAGAGGGGATCCAATTCTTCATATTGGATAGCAAAGCTCCTTTCAAACCGTGCGCGTGATCGGCGAGTGACCCGTCAGCTCGAGGCCATGGGGTGGCAGGTCATTCGCGTCTGGGAGTCTGACGTCCGGCGAGACGCGGTTGCTGTCGCCAAGAGGATTCGGATGGCCAACGCGACTAATCGGCACCGGGTGGGCAGGTTGAAGCGGCCGACACAATGGATACGCGACTGCAGGTAGGATCTTGCGCTCGGCGCTGATGACACGGCGGTGGCTGGGGAGTCTCGCTCCGAAGGCGGAGCCTCGCTTACTCAAGAGTGGCGACGCGAGCTTCTCAACAAGCGTGCCATGCCACTGCGCAGCATTTTGGACCGAGGGTCCAGGATCGGCGGTACAATCCCGCTAAGCAGTGGCGGCACCGCCTGGTGACACGTGGCGATCGCGGACCGGAGGGAAGATGGCCATACCGGAGGCGGTTCAGCAACTCCTGGCGATCGTCGAGCGGTTGAGAACTGAGTATCCGAGCTCGAGAAGGCGCTTTACGCTCGATGGCCGTCTCGTCGGCGACATCGGAGAGGTCCTCGCCGGGCAGATGTACGACATCACACTGCATGACGGCCAGACAAGACACCACGACGCCACGGCGCGGGACGGGCGGTCGGTTCAGATCAAAGCAACAATGCAGAATGCGGTGACGTTCCCGGTGGACCACACGCCCGACTACCTTGTGGCTCTCAAGATCCACGGCGATGGGTCGGTCACTGAGATCTTCAATGGTCCCGGCCTCGTCGCTCGAAAGGCCGTCATCAATCGCAAGCCGACGAAGACCAACCTGCATTCCATCCAGATTCGTAAGCTCGCCGAACTCAATGTCAAGGTTGAGCCTTCGGAGCGAATTCCCAAGAAGTGACTGGAATGAAAGCCGGCTGGTCGCGGGTAGAGGTCGAGGCAATCGTCGCGGACTACTTCGACATGCTCGGCCGTGAGTTGCGGGGGGAGTCGTATGGCAAGACGGCACACCGTCGGGCGTTGGCCCGATTGCTGAACCGCCGCTCCGATGGGTCCATCGAGCGCAAACACCAGAATATCAGCGCCATCTTTATCGAGCTTGGCTATCCGTACATTCCTGGCTACAAACCGCTCCGCAACTACCAGGCGCTGCTGTATCAGGTGGTCGCAGAGAGGTTGATGACCGCGAAGTGGCTCGATAAGCTAGTGGCCGACGATGTCGGGCTGCCGGCGGCTGTCCCGACCGTTGCAGACATCCTCTCGCGGCTCGAAGCGCCACCTGAACCGCCATCCACGACCTACGGCCGAGTCGCCCAGCGGCGGGGAACCGAGAAGAGCGCGCACCCGCCAGTGGATTACCTAGCGCGCGAGGCGAACAACGCTTCGCTGGGACGCGCCGGGGAGGAGTTCACGCTCAACTTCGAGAGGGCACGGCTTATCCGGGCGGGGAAGGCGTTACTCGCCGACCGGGTCGAGCACGTGGCGGTCACGCTCGGTGATTGCGCCGGGTTCGACGTACTGTCATTTGAGGAATCCGGACGGGAGCGGTACATCGAGGTGAAGACGACCGCCTATGGGAAGGCGACCCCTTTCTATGTAACACGGAACGAGGTCAGCATGTCCGGCACCCGCGGCGAGGACTATCACCTCTACCGCGTGTTCAACTTCCGGCGGGACCCACGTCTGTATTCCCTGACCGGCGCCCTCGAGCGGACCTGCATGCTCCAGCCCATCGTGTACATGGCCCACGTTTCGTAAGTTGGCGCGCGAACAGGTCACGCGCGCCGCGCAGGAGGCTCGGCAGCGGCGCCTAAGCATCGCGATCGAGGAACGCCTCCGCCGTCAGCGAGCCCGGCGCAGCGGTGCGCGTGCAGTCGAGGAGTAGCCGGTCGACGCCGACGATGCGCACGCCGTCGCGGTCGCGCGCCTCGGCCAGGCCGCGGCTCGGCACCAGGACGGCGTGCACCGGCAGGTCGGCGCATTCGTGGTGGTACGCCCTGAGGTCGCGGGCGTAGGCGAACACCTGGTCGATGTCGGCCTGCGAGGGGACCGCCTCCCCCTTCAACTCCAGCACCACGACGACCCCGTTCTCGAGGACGATGACCTCCGGCCGTCGCGACTCGCGCGGCAGTTCGTATTCGAGGATGGCCGTCCAGGCGCGCGCCACCTCGTACGCGTCCACCACCTCGCGGCACTCGCGCTGCACCTGCGGATCAACTTGTCCCAGGCGACAGGTGTAGCTCTGAACGCGAATGCTTCGAGACTTGATATCGGAGGCCAGGGATGGCCGACAATGTAGCCGCACATCGGCCACGGTGGAGCATTGCGCAGCCTCACCGGGGCCTTGCCCTCGATTACCTTCTCACGCCCCCCCAATCCGACTCCCGAACCCCCGCACCTTGAGCGCCAGCATCACCAGAAGCGCCCCGAACACGACCGCGTAAGTGCCGATGAGCCAGAGCACGCCGAGCGCGCCCGCCCCCGGCGACGCCATCAGGACCACGCCGAACGTGACCGAGGCGAGCCCGCCAAGGATGAGCATCCACTCGCCCTCCATTTCCTTGCGCAGGCGAATCGCGGCCACGATCTGCAGGACACCCGTGGCGATCGCCCAGATCGCGATGTAGAACAGGAGCGCGAGCGCGGTCACGCCGGGCGCGCAGAAAGTCAGGATCCCGACCCCGATGCCGAGCAGCCCCCCGAGCAGCGGCAGCCACCAGTGCTCATGCTCATCGCGTCCCGCGAAGGCGGTCCAGACCCCCAGAATCCCGTCCATGAGCGAGTAGGCGCCGAAGAGCACCACCAGCGCCGCGAGCGAAATCCCCGGCTGAATCCAGGTCAGCACGCCGAACGCGATGGCCACGATGCCCCGCAGCAGCAGCGCCCACCAGGTGCGATGAAGAATGGCAGCCAGCTTGTTCTCGATCAGGCCCATGCTCGTCCTCCTCTCTCGACGCGGAGACTAGCTTTCGACACAGACTAGTTTCGACACGGAGACCGGGTTCGACGGATCACGTGCGCTTGTCGTGCGGCGGCTACGCCATGTTACGGTGATCCGCCTGGCTCCTCCGCCGACGCCACACGAAAATGATCCCGGATGTCAGTAAACCGAGAACGAGCGTGACGGTGCCCAAATTGGAAAGCGCCGGGACGGTCGTCCCCGCGCCTTGGCACTGTCCCGCAGCCACGGCAGGGCAGGCTGGGGGGCCGGCCGCAGTGCACACGGGCAGCAGCGTTGGATTCAACCCGGCCTGAGTACAGGTTTCTTCGACCAATGTTGTACAGCAGCTTCCAGCGCCGTTATTGCAACAGACGGCCCAGGCAGTGCCGGGCAGGGCCGCTGACAGCAGGAGTATTGCGAGCGAGAAAAACAGACCGCTGCGTTTCATCAACACGGGGTTCCTCCTCGTCGTCGGTGCCTGCCGAAAATACGTATGGACCATCCCCAGGCGTTCTGCTCGCGGACGCTATCAATTATCCCGCAGCTTGTGAAGTCGTCCGGCTGGCAAGACGGCATGTTCGATCGGACCATCGCGCCAGCGAGAACGACAGCGCGCTCTCGATTGATGAGCAGCATCAGATGATGAACAGCATCAGCAGTGCGCGCCGAATTATCACGCCGACGATGCGCACGCGAAAACTCGCGAAAATCTTCTTGACTCCGAGGCCTCATTGCCGTAATTTACACCTCGCGCGATGACCCTCCTGCCGCTCCCCCTCGCGCCTCGGAGGGACTCATGATGTTGGCTCCGCGCATTGTGTCCGCGACTCGCGTCGCTGCCGTCACCACCGCCGCCAGCGCGGCAGACGCCAGCGCGGCAGATCGCCCGGGCGCCGGCGAGGACGACTGCCGCGGCGGCCCCGTCGAGGTCGTCCGCCTCGCGCCCGGAGAGTCGCTCGTGCCCGCCGACCTCCTGACGCCGCCGTTCCGCGAGGAGGGGCGCGGTCTCCTGCGCGACCTGGCGGCGCTGCTGCTCGACCGCCACCTGCGCCGCCTGGCACGGATGCGCAATCCGGTCGACCTGCGCCTCGGCCGCCTGCTCTGGCATCTCGACCGCGCGTCCGGATGCGTCACCCTCGGCTTCGCGCGCCTCGCCGACTACGCCGCCGAGCGCCTCGGCCTCCCCGCACGCCGCGCGCGCGACCTGGTCACGCTCGCCCGCGGCCTCGCGCCCCTGCCGTGCCTCACCGCCGCGTTCGAGGCCGGCGACGTCTCCCGCTCCCAGGTCCACCTCCTCCTGCGCGTCGCGACCCCCGACACCGAGTCAACCTGGCTCGCCCGCGCCCGCTCCCTCAACGTCCGCCTCCTCGACCGCGAGGTCCGCGCCGCGCTCGCCGATGGCGCGGCGCTCGACGCCGCCACCCCCGACGGCGCCGCGTCCGACGTCGCCACGCGCTTCACTGCCGCGCCCAGTGATGACGCCTCCGCGACCGACGATGACCCGCCGCCCGGCGAGTGGGTCGACATTCCCGTGCCGCGCCGCCTGCGCCCGCTCTGGGACCAGGCCATCGAGCTGGCGCGCCGCACTTCCGGAGCGCCCGACCCGCCCTGGTCCTGCGTCGAGATCATGGCCGCCGATTTCCTCGCGGGCGTGCCCGACCTCGCCTCGCTCCTGGCGCGCGAGACCGCCCCCGATGCCCCCGTCCCCGACTTCACCGCACCCGACCCCACCGCCACCGATCTCGCCGCTCCCGATCCTGGGGCCCTCTATTCCGTCGCCCCCGATGCCGCTGTCCCCCTCCATGGAGCGGACCGCGACGACACCGACCTCTTCGAGGAAGTCATCCGGTCCCTCGAAGAGGACTCCGGCGCCCGGCGCGCCGCGCCGGTCCTCGAGGGGCTCGCCGTCCTTCTCCCCGAGTCGGCCGAGCCGCGCCCCGACGACACGCCGCGCGCGCTCGACCGCCGCCTGCGCGAGCTCGTGGCCCTGCGGCAGAACATCGCGTGGCACCAGGGCCGCCTCCTGCGCGTGTTCGTGGACCGGCGCCTGTATCGCGAGCTGGGCTTTCTGTCGCTCTCGCGCTACTGCCGCGAGCGCGCCGGCCTCGGCGTCCGCCGCGCCTGGGACCTCATCGCGCTCGAGCGCCGTCTCTGGCTCCTGCCGCGCATCGCTGACGCCTACCGCTCCGGCGCCCTCTCCTGGGTCCGCGCCGCCGCCATCGCCCGCGTCGCCACCGAGAGGACCGAAGACGCCTGGCTGCGCCTCGCCCAATCGGTCACCGTCCGCCGCCTCGCCGAAGAGGTCGCCCTGGTACAACAAGATGATGGCCCGCCCACCTTCGGCCAGGCCGCTCCCCCGGGTCTCGACGCGGACGGTCGAGTGCAATTGTCGGTACCGGCCGCGCGGGCCGGCATCGCCCCGGTCCCCGAATCCGGCGCGCCCCTCGAGTCCGCCCCGCCCAGCGACTCCGCCCTGCCCCCCCATGCCGCCGGGGCCGGAGTGCAAACATCGGTCGCCGCGGACGGCTGGACCCGCCTCCGCTTCTGGGCCCCGCAGGACATCGCCGCCCTCTGGCATCAGGCGATGCGCGCGGCGCGGGCAATTCTGGCGGCAGAGGACGACCGCTCGGCGGCCGCCGGCGCCCCCGTGGCCGATGCCGGCGACCCCGCCGCAAACACCGACCACGCCGGCGCCCCTCCCCCGGACTGGCGCTGCGCCGAACGCATCCTCACCGCGTTCATCGACTCATGGAGCGTGCGCGCCGACCCGACCTGGCGCCGCCACCATCGCATCTTCGAGCGCGACGCCTGGCGCTGCCGCGTACCGGGCTGCTCGTCACGCCGCAACCTGCAGGTGCACCACGTGGTCTTCCGCTCGCAGGGCGGCAGCGACGAAGACGCGAACCTCGCCGTCCTCTGCGCCGCCCATCACCTACAGGGGATTCACCGCGGCCGCGTGCGCTGCCACCCGCTCCCCGGCGGCCTCCTCGCCTGGGAGTTCGCCCCCGACCTTCACGAAGAACCGCTGGCCCGTTTCGTCGAGGACGTCGAGTGGACCGCCGCGCGCGCCTCGGTCGCGTGATGCCTCGCGCCTCAGCTCCACCGGAACCAGCGCAGCGCCAGCACGAACGACACGCCGCCCCACAGGAACAACCCGGCCAGCCGCATCCCCTGCGACCCGAGCGTCGCCCCCTCCAGGATGACGGCGCGCAGCGCGTCGATGAGCATGGTCAGCGGCAGCGCCCGAATGACCGGCTGCAGCATGTCCGGGAACCGGTCCGACGAGAAAAAGATGCCCGACAGCAGCCACATCGGCAGCATGACGACGTTCATCAGCCCGGACACGGTCTCGATCTTCTGCGCCCGGCTGGCGACCAGCAGCCCGAGCCCCGCGAACGACACGGCCCCGAGCAGGCAGACGGCGACGACCGCCACGAGCGACCCGCGTACCGACACGTTGAACAGCAGCGCCCCGGCCAGCAACAGCAGCGCCACCTCGGGCAGCATGAAGACGATGCGGCTGGTCATCATCGAAATCAGGAAATCGCCCCGCCGCATCGGCGTCGCCACGAGCCGCTTGAGCAGCTTGCGCACCCGCATGTCGACGATGACGAACCCGATGCCCCACAGCCCGCCTCCCATCAGGTTCATCCCGAGCAGCCCCGGGATCAGGAAGTCGATGTACCGCGACCCGGGCTGCGTGACGGGCTGGTCCCTGGTCGCCACGGGATCGCTGCGCCCCGCGGCGCGCTGCAAGGCCTCGTCGACCCGCGTCCGCGCCAGCACGCTCTCGGGGCGCGTGGGGTCGAAGACGTACTCGAGTGTCACGCGTGGCTCGCCGATCGCGGCCGACCCGCTGCCCGCCGATCCACTGGGCGCCGACCCGCTGGCGACCGACCCGACCGGAGCCGACCCGACCGCAGCCGACCCGCTGGCCGCGCCGGGCACCACGACGATATCGGTCCGCCCGAGCCGCAACCTGTCGGAGCACTCCTGCCCGCGGCACGGCGTGGCCCGGAATCCCTTGTTCGCGGCGAGGCTGCGCACGAGCTCGTCGCCCGCCGTGATGCCCCCACCCTGCGCGCCCCCGTTCACCTGCACGTCGACCCGCAGCATCTCCGGGGGCTTGTCACGGAAGGCGATCCCGAGCCCGACCGCCAGCAGCACCGGGAAGCCGTACACCCAGAAGATCGCCTCGGGCTCGCGGAAGAACTCGCGCAGCCGGCTGACGGTCAGCGCGGCAAGGGGGTGGCGGCTCAGGCCTGGACCCTGGCGGTCGCTCACGCGCCGGCCTCGTGCTCGTCGCGCAGGTGGCGCCCGGTGAGGTCGACGAAGACGTCCTCGAGGCTGACGTGCCGCGTGGTCAGCCGCGCGAGCGCGATGCCATCGGCCTGCAGCCGCTGCAACAACGCCGGCAGCGTGACGTGCGGCTCGGTGACGGTCAGCAGGACTCCGGTCGCCTCGACGCGCGCGCCGCGCACGCCGGGCAGGGCCAGGAGCGTCGCCTCGTCGAGCGCGGCCCGCCCCGAACCGCCCGCAGCCCCCGCGCCGCCCGCCGCGCCCCGGCCGCCGCCACCCGCAGCGCCCGCACCGCCCGACGCGCCCGCACCGCCCACCGTGCCGCCATTGACCGCGAACTCGATGACGTGGTCGCCCCCAAGCCGCGTCACGAGGTCGGCGGGCGACCCGAGCGCGATCACCTTGCCGTGGTCGACGACCGCGACACGGTCACACAGGCGCTCGGCCTCGTCCATGTAATGCGTGGTCAGCAGAATCGTCCGCCCGCGGTCGCGCAAGCCGCGGATGACGTCCCACAACGACCGGCGCGACTGGGGGTCGAGCCCAGTGGTCGGCTCGTCGAGGAACAGTAGATCTGGATCGCCGACCAGCGCGCAGGCGACGGCGAGGCGCTGCTTCTGCCCGCCGGACAGCTTGCCGACCCACGCGCGGCGCTTCTCATTGAGCGCGACGAGCTCCATCACCTCGTCGGGCTCGAGCCCGCGGCGGTAGAACGACCGGAAAAGCGCCAGCGTCTCGGCGACGCTCAGCTTCTCGGCGAAGCGCGTCTCCTGGAGCGAGATGCCGATGCGCTGCCGCAGGGTGTCGGCCTGCGCGTCCCAGCGCCGGCCGAGCACCTCGACCTCCCCCGCGGTCGGCGCCTGCAGGCCTTCGAGGATCTCGATGGTGGTCGTCTTGCCGGCGCCGTTCGGGCCAAGCAGGCCGAAGCACTCCCCCGCCCGCACCTCGAGATCGAGCCCGTTGACGGCGTCGACGGCCCCGGTCCGGCTCTCGAACCGCTTGCGCAGCCCGACGCAGCGGATGGCGACGCCGTTGGCCGGAGCGGCGGCGACGCCTCCCGCGGCGGCGGCCGCCCCGCCGACGCCGTTGGCCGGCGCCCCGCCGCCCGCCGAAGCCCGCTCCCCCTCGCTGTTAGGCATGGCGGAAATAATATCAGTCCAGCCCCTTGTGGAAACGGGCCGACGCGAGCAGCAGCACCACGCTCCCGAACCCGAACAGCGCCAGCGCCTCGGGCCACAGCACCGCGATCCCCGAACCCTTCAGGAAGATGCCGCGGATGATGATGCAGTAGTACCGCAACGGGATGGCGTAGGTCCCGTACTGGAACACCACCGGCATGTTCTCGATGGGGAAGATCAGCCCGGACAGGTAGATCATCGGCACCATCAAAAGGAACGTCGCGGTCATCATCGCCTGCTGCTGCGTGCTCACCAGCGTCGAGGCGAACAGGCCGAGGCCCAGCGTCGACATCAGGAAAAGCTGCGTGAGCAGCACCAGGGTCACGAACGATCCGACGAGCGGCACCCGGAACAGCCCGACGACGAGCGCGGTCACCAGCAGCAGCGTGATGTTGCCGATGACGGCGAACGGCACGAGCTTCCCGACGATGAGCTGCCACGGGCGGATCGGCGTGACGCTGATCTGCTCGAGCGTGCCGATCTCCTTCTCGCGCACGACGGCCATGGACGGCAGGATCATGGTGGTCAGCATCAGCGTCATGGCGAGAATCGACGGCACGTAGAACCAGCGGCTCTTGAGGTCGGGGTTGTACCAAACGCGTGGCACGAGCTCGATCGATCCGGCCGCGGCACCTGGCCCGCCCGCGCCGCCCGCGCCGCCCGATCCCGCCGCCGCGCCCGCCCCGCCCGCGCCAGCAGTCCCGCCCTCCCCGGCCTGCGCCGCCAGCCGCCCCTCGAGCATGGTCGCGCCGACCCCCGCGATGATGCGCGAGGCGTAGCCGAGCCCGACGACGGCCGAATTCGAATCGCTCCCGTCGGCGATCACCTGCACGCTGGGCGGCCGGCCGGCGGCGAGCGCCTCGCCGTACCCGGCGCCGATGACGAGCGCTATCTGCGCCCGCCCCTCGATGAGCCACGGGTCGATGGCGCCGATGCCGTCTTCCCCGCCGACGATCTTGAAGTAGCCGGAGCCTTCGAACTTGTCGACCAGATCGCGGCTCGCCGCGCTGCGGTCCTGGTCGACGAGCAGCGCCGGGATGTCGTTGACGTCGGTGTTGGCGGCATACCCGAGCACCAGAAGCTGCATGAGCGGCCCGATGATGAGGGCGGGAATCAGCTTGGTATCGTGCTTGAGCTGCAGGAACTCCTTCACGATGATGCACCACAAGACGCGCACGGCTATTTCTCCCTCATCGCCCGAGCCCAGCCACCGCTATTTCTCCCGCACCACGAGCCGCATGTACGACAGCCCGAGGATGAGGACCGCGAACCCGACGAGGAACATCACGTCGGCGGGGTACGACCGCAGCCCGGCGCCCTTCAAGATGATGCCGCGCAGGATGACGAGGTAGTAGCGCGCCGGCACGACGTAGGTCACGAGCTGCAGCGCCATCGGCATGTTGCGGATCGGGAAGATGAACCCCGACAGAAAGATGGCCGGCAGCATCGAGGTCAGCGTTCCGACCTGGAACGCCATCGCCTGCGAGTCGGAGATCGACGACACGAACAGGCCGAACCCGAGCGCGCCGACGAGGTAGACGAGCGTGATGGCGAACAGGTCCAGATACGGCCCGCGCACCGCGACGCCGAACAGGAACCTCGCCGCCACCAGGATGATGACGGTCGCAAGGAGCGAGATGCACAGGTACGGCAGCGTCTTGCCGATCAGCAGCTCGAGGATGCGCAGGTCGGTGATCCGCAGCTGCTCCATGGTGCCGCGCTCCTTCTCGCGCACCACCGACAGCGCGGTCGACAGGACCGCGGTGAGCATCAGGATGAACCCGACGAGCCCGGGGACGAGGAACTGGGTCGATTTGAGCTCGGGGTTGTACCAGACGCGCGGCTGGTAATCGATGGGCGCCCGCCCGCCCGACCCACCCGGTCCGACCGACCCGCCGCCCCCCGCGCCCCCGCCGCCCCCCGCGCCCCCGCCGCCACCATTGCTGCGCAGCAGCGCGCCGCGGATGCCGACGTTCTCCTGCGACACGAGCTGCTCGGCATAGCCCAGCACGGTCGTGGCGGTGCTGGCGTCGGCGCCGTCGAGCAGCAGCTGCACGCTGGCGGCGCGCCCGGCGGCCAGCGTCCGCGAATAATCCTCGGGGATGACCAGGATGGCGCGCGCCACGCGCTTCTCGGTGACGCGCTCGAAATCGGATCCGGGCGGCAGATCGGCGGCGAAGTCGAAGTAGGTCGAGTTGACGAACGAGGCGACCAGCTCGCGGCTCGCCTGGCTGTGGTCGCGGTCCTGCACCGCCAGCGCCACGTGCCGCACGTCGAAGTTGACGGCGTAGCCATACATCAGCAGCATCAGCCCGGGCACCCCGAGCAGCATCGTCAGGCTCAGCGGGTCGCGCGCCACCTGCCGCAGCTCCTTGATCGCGACCGCGAGCGTCTTCCTCATGCGATGCCCGCCGGCGCGGCGGCGCCCACGCCCGGCGCGGTCCCCGCCGGCCTGCCGCGCTCCGCCTCGGCCTTCTCGATGTAATGGATGAAGACATCCTCGAGCGACGGCACGATCCTCTCGACCGCCGCCGGCGTGTTCGCGTCCGCCTCGAGCAGCGCCAGGGCGCGCCGGCGTCCGTCGTCAGGGTCGGCGACGACGACGTGCAGGCTGGTGCCGAACGCCGACACCTCGAGCGCCCAGGACTCCTTCTCGAGGCGGTCGATCGCCTCGAGATAGCGCGGGCAGCGCACCTCGAGGATGGCGCGGCCGGCGAAGACCTCCTTCAGGCTGGCGACGTTCCCCAATGCGACCAGGCGGCCGGCGTGCATCAGGGCAATCTTCCCGCAGTGCTCCGCCTCGTCGAGGTAGTGGGTGGTGACGATGATGGTGACGCCGGCTTCCGCCATGCCGTCGATGAGCCCCCAGAAGGTGCGCCGCGAGATGGGGTCGACGCCGCCGGTCGGCTCGTCGAGGAACAGCACGCGCGGGCGGTGCAGGATGGAGCAGGCGAGCGCCAGCCGCTGCTTCCACCCGCCGGGCAGCGCCCGCGCCAGCGCCCGGTCGTGCCCCTCGAGGTTCGCCATCTGCACGACCTCGGCGATGCGGTCGCGCAGCGCGCCGCCGTGGAGGCCGTAGACGCCGCCGAAGAACTCCAGGTTCTGCGCGACGGTGAGGTCCTCGTACAGGCTGAAGCGCTGCGTCATGTAGCCGATGTTGCGCTTCACCTGCTCGGGGTCGCGGCCGACGTCGATGCCGAGCACCTTCCCGATTCCGGACGTGGGGCGCAGCAGGCCGCACAGCATCCGGATGGCGGTCGACTTGCCCGCTCCGTTGCTCCCCAAAAGTCCGAAGATGCTCCCGGCGTCAACCGAGAGACTGAGGTCGTCGACCGCCTTGAACGCGCCGAAATGCTTGCACAGCGAGCACGCCTCGACGGCGGGCGCGGCGGCGGGTGCCGGCGTGGCGTTGCCGGACGGCGTGGCGTTGCCGGACGGCTCGCCCATGCTCACCGCCCGACGGCGCGGTCGAGCCGTGCGGCGGCGAGGCGGGACTGCGCCAGCGCCTCGACGCGGTCGAGACCGGATCGCAGGAGCTGCGTCTCGGCGTCGAGCAGGTCGGACGACGGGATCAGCCCCTCGCGATAGCGATCGCCCGAGACGCGCTGGTTCTCGGTGGCGGCTTCGAGGTTGCGGGTGGCGACGTCGACCCCCTCCGACGCCGCTCCCAGGTCGAGAAAGCGCGCCGCGACCTCCAGCCGGATGCGCCGGTCGAGGTCCTCGAGCTGGTGGCGCGCCGCGTCGGCCTGCGCCGACGCCTGCTCGACGGCCGCCGAGGTGCGCCCGGAGTCGTACAGCGTGAACGACAGGCTCACGCCGGCGTCCCAGGTGTCCTGCCACTCGGCGGCGGGGGGAAAGATGCGGCGATTGGGATTGGAGTAGTCGTACCCGGCGCTCAGACCGACCGACGGCAGGTAGCCGGCCTTCTGCGCCTTCATCCGCTCCTGCGCCGCGGCGACCCTCTCTTGAAGCGCCGCCCGCTCGGCGCGCATGGTCAGCGCCTCGGTCACCAGCGCGTCGATCGTGGTCTCGGGGATCGCCGGGCGCTCGAGGGGGTCGGCGGCCTCGACCCGCGTGGCCGGATCGAGACCGAGGATGCGCTGCAGGTCGGCGTTGGCGATCTCCGCCGCGTTCGCGGCGCGCAGGCGCGACAGCTCGGCCCGGTCGCGGTCGACCTGCACCGCCAGGACGTCGTTGCGCGCCGCCATGCCGACCTGCTCGCGGTCGCGGGTCTCCTTGATGTGCGCCTCGTACGACTTGATCGCCTCGCGCAGCACGCGCTCTTCCTCGCGCGACGCCACCAGGTCCCAGTAGGCTGTCTGCGCCTCGAGCGCCGCGTCGCCGGTGCCGCTGCGGACGTCGTGCGCCGCGGCGGTGCGCTCGTGCTCCGCCGCCGCGGTCGTGCCGGAGACCCGGCCGCCGGTGTACAGCGGCATCCGCAGCCCGAGCCGCGACTGATAGTTGTCCGGGATGTTGGGATAGATGACCTGTGAGCCGCCGCCCGCCAGCGGCACCGACACGTCCGGGACGTTCGACCAGCGCGTGTACCCCGCCGACAGGTCGATCACCGGCAGCCCCTGCGCGCGCGCCCCCTTCGACCCGGCCTCGGCCGCGCTCTCGATCGATCGCAGCTGCGCCAGCCGCGGCGACGCCTCGCGCGCCCGCGTCACGGTCTCCTCGAGCGTCAGCCGAAGGACGCTCGGCGGCGGCGCTTGCTCCGCTGCCGGTGATGGCTGCGGCGCGGGCGGCTCCGCGGGCAGCTCCGCCGTCTGCGCCATGGAGCGCCCCGCGCCGAGAAGCACCGCCGCGATCACCGCCGCGGGCACGGCCCCGTTCACCACAGCGGGCACCGCTGCGATCGCCGCCGAGCGAATCCGCCGGCTCATGACGCCGCTCCCACGCTCGCCGGACCGCCGCCCACCGCGGGACCGCCGCCCGCCGCGGGACCGCCACCCGCCGCGGGACCGCCGCCGGCCGTGGGAACTCCGCCGGCATCGTCGAGCGCGCGCAGGCGGGCGATGAAGATGTCCTCGAGCGACGGCTCGGTGGCGCGGGCGGCCTGGACGGTGACGCCGCCGGCTTCGAGCGCGGCGCGCAGCTCGAGCGCCACGTCGGCGGCCTGCGCCACGCTGACGCCGGAGAGCGTGGCGTGCAGCCGCTCCCCGAAGGTCTGGACGTCGGTGACGCCCCGGCGCGCCGCGACGATCTCCGCGGCCCGGCGCCGCGGCGTGGCGAGCAGCTCGACGATCGAGTCGCCGGAGCCGGTCCGCAGCCCCGTCGGCGTGTCAATCGCGAGCATCTTGCCGCGCGCCATCAGGCCGACCCGGTGGCAGCGCTCCGCCTCCTCGAGATAGGGCGTGGTGAGCAGGATGGTCAGGCCGCCGGCCTGCAGGCGGGTCAGGATTTTCCAGAAGTCGCGGCGCGACACCGGGTCGACGCCGGTCGTCGGCTCGTCGAGGATGAGAAGCTCCGGCGTGTGCACCAGGATGCAGGCGAGCGCGAGCTTCTGCTTCATCCCGCCCGACAACCGGTCGGCGAGGCGGCCCCGGAACGGCGTCATGCGCAGCATGTCGAGCAGCTCGGTGCGCCGCTCGCGCCAGCCGCGGACGCCGTAGACGGCGGCGAAGAAGGCGATGTTCTCGTCGACCGACAGGTCGCCATACAGCGAGAAACGCTGGGCGAGATAGCCGATGCGCCGCGACACGTTGCGCGCCTGCGTGATCGGATCCAGCCCCGCGAGCCGGACCCGCCCGCCGTCGGGCTTCAGCAGGCCGAGGATCACGCGGATCGTCGTCGTCTTGCCGGCGCCGTCCGGGCCGATGAGGCCGAACATCTCTCCGCGCCTCACCTCGAACGACACGCCGGCGACCGCGACGGTCGTGTCGAAGCGGCGCACCAGCGCCTCGACCTGGATGAGCGGCCCGTCTGCGGGCTGGCCCACCGCGGCCGGCGTCATGCGGCGGCGGACTTCATGCGCCCACGGCTGCGCGCGTCATGCGGCGGCTCCCGGGTTCATGCGCCGGCGGCCTTGAGCCGCGCTTCGGCCGGCATGCCGGGCTTGAAGAGGCCATCGTGGTTGTCGAGCCCGATCTTCATCTTGAACACCAGCTTGACCCGCTCGTCGCGCGTCTGCACGTTCTTCGGCGTGAACTCCGCCTCGGAGGCGACATAGCGCACCTTCCCCGCCCGCGTCTGCCCGTCGTCGGTCCGCACCTCGGCCTCCTGGCCGATCCGGACGCGCGCGAGGTCGGGCTCGGCGAGGTAGACGGTGAGCCAGGCGTCCTCGAGATCGGTGATGACGCACAGACCGGCGCCGGCGGAGAGCAGCTCCCCTTTCTCGGCGATCTTCTCGGTCACGACGCCGGCCACGGGGCTGGTCACGGTGGCGTCCTTGACCTGCTGCCCGAGCTGCGCCACGCGTGCCGCGGCGGCCGCGGCGCGGGCGCGCGCGGCGTCGATCTCCTCGCGCCGGCTGCCCGCCTTCATCCGGGCGAGCGCCTCCTTCGCCCCTGCGAGCTGGGCGGAGACGACATCGCGCCGGGTGCGGGCATCGTCGCGCGCCTTGACGGTCCCCGAGCCGCGGTCGACGAGCGACTGCATGCGGCCCAGATCGCGCTCTGCGCCGTCGAGGTCGGCCTGCTCTTTCTGCACGCGCGCCTCCTGCTCGGCGATGTCCTCCTTGCGCGTGCCGGCGAGCCGGAGGTTCAGGTCGGCCTCGGCCTGCGACTGATCGGCGCGCGCCTGGTCGAGCGCCAGCGTCGCGTCGGTGGTGTCGATGCGCGCCAGCTCCTGGCCGGCGGCGATGCGGTCGCCTTCCTCCAGGGTGAACGTCTCGAGGTGCCCCGCGACCTTCGTGGCGATGCGCACGTCGGTCGCCTCGACGTGCCCCGACGCGAAGATGACGCCGGGGTCGTGATGCCCGGCGCAGGCGGACAGGGATGCGCAGGCCATCGATACCGCGAGGATCAGCAGGGCGGTCGCGGGACGGAGTTCGAGTTCGGGACGGAACTCGAGTTCGGGACGGAGCTCGAACGCGCGCTGGGGTCGGAGGTTCTCGGTCGTCACGGGCCGTTCGCTTGAAATGAGCGGCAGGACGATACGAAAACGCCTGCCCGTCGTCAAGCGGGCGGCTCAGTCCTGTTTCTTGGAGTCTTCCTGGACCTGCTTGATGTGCTGGTCGGTGTTCTGCAGCATCTTGTTCAGGTCGGGCAGCGTCCCGGAGCGAATCTCCTTGCCGACCTCGGTCTGGCCGTGGTCGTCGACCTGCCGGATGGCGCCCTGGCGGGTGCCCGGCGGCGCCAGCGCCTGCGCCGCGGTCGGCATGACCGCGTTCCAGGCTTTCGCCGAGAGCAGCATGACGATCAGCAGCACGACGATCGCCATCACGAACCCGAACCCGCCGCCGCCCTTCTTCATGCGATGCCCTGGCTCAATATGATGCCCTGGCTCATGCATCAATAAATAGGTCGCGGCGGCGGGTCCGGCAAGCCGGATTACGGAATCGTTCGCTACGGGGTCGCCGCGGTGACCGCCCCGAACGACTCGACCTCCCCGCGCACGGTCTTGGCGTCACCGCCGATGACGACGGTCTGGGTGCGCGACGTCATGTAGCGCTGCGCCACGTCGCGCGTCATCTCGGCGGTCACCGCGCTGATCTTGGGGACGTACTCGGCGAGCGCCGCGATCGGCAGGCCGCGCACCCAGTTCGACGCCAGCGTCTGGCGCAGGCCGCCCTGCGTCTCGTTGCGTATCAGGAACAGGCCGGTCTGGTAGCGCTTGGCGCGCGCCAGCTCCTCGTCGGTCGGCAGCGTCGCGCCCATGCGGTCGAGCTCGTAGAAGATCTCGAGCAGGGTGCCGGCGGTGACGTCGTTGCGCACCGCGGCGTCGACCTGGATCAACCCGCCCATCTCGTAGGTGACGACCCTCGAGCTGGGAGAATAGGTGTACCCCTTGTCCTCGCGGATGTTCTCGGTCAGACGGCTGGTGAAGGCGCCGCCGAAGATCGCGTTCGCCACCAGCAGCGGATAGTAGTCGGCCTCGGTGGCGCGCACCGCTGGCCGGCCGACGCGGATCTGCGACTGCACCGATCCGGGGCGGTCGATCAGCAGGATGCGGCGCTCGCCGGCCGCCGGCACCGGCGGCGTGGCCTTCGGCGCCTCGCCCGCCGCCTTCCACGGGCCGAACTCCTTGTCGATGGCGTGGCGGGTCGCGACGGGATCGACGGCGCCCGATACGACGAGGAGCGCCTTGTCGGGACGGAAGCGGCGCGTGAACTCGGCCTTCAGGAGGGCCGGCGTGACCTTGCCCACCGCCTCCTCGCTCGGCGCCACGACGTGATACGGGTGGTCGGCGAAGACCGCGCCGGCGAAGGCCTTGGACACGGCGAACTCGGGCGCCGCCTTGCGGGCCTGCAGGCCCTGCAGCGTGTTGGTCTTGACGAGCTCGACCTCCTTGTCGGGAAAGGAGGCGTTGCGCGCGACGTCGGCCATGAGGTTCAGGATCTTCGGCGCGCCGGAGGCGAACCCGCCGGCGTTCACGGAGATGGCGTCATCGCCGGCGTTCGCCCCGATCTCGCCGCCCAGCGCCTGCATCTGCTCGGCGATCTGCTGCGAGGTGCGCGTCGGCGTGCCCTCGGTCAGGGCGTCGGCGAGCATGCTGGCGAGCCCGTCCATGCCCGGCCCGTCGGCCGCGCCGCCGCCGCGGACGACGAGCGCCATCGAGACCCTGGGGAGACCGGCGCGCGGCACGATCCAGACGACGAGCCCGTTCGGCAGCGTCGCCTCGGTGACCTGGGGGATGTTCATCGGATGCTCGGCGCCGTAGGCCGGGAGATCCTTCGGCATCGTCAGCTTGTCCTTGGCCAGCGCCGGCGCGACGGCCAGCGTCGCTGCGATGGCCAGTGTCGTCGCGATGGCCAGCATCGTGGCCGGGGCGGCGAGTCCGAGCAGGTGACTGGCGAGACGCAGGTCGCGGGGCTTCATGGCTTGCTCCCTCCCTTCGGGGCGTCGGGCGGCTTCGCGGCGCCTCCCGGTTTCGCGGCGTCGGACGTCTTGGGCCCTTCCGCCGGCGCCGGCTGGCGATCGACGGACGAGCGGTTCGCGGGGGTCAGCCACCGGGCCGCGACCCGCTTCAGGTCGGCGGAGGTGACGGCCGCGATCTGCCCCGGCACGTCGTTGATGGTGGCGGCGTTGCCGGTGAACAGCTGGCGGATGGCCAGGAGGTCGGCGCGGTTGATCAGGCGCTCGAGGTTCGAGTAGAAGTCCGACAGCGTGCTGGTGCGCGTGCGCGCCAGCTCGGCCTCCGGGACGCCGTCCTTCGCGATGGCGTCGATCTCCTTCTGCACCGCGGCGGTCACGGCGGCGGCGCTGGTGTTCGGCTTGTAGAGACCGAAGACCACCAGCATGATCGGCCCGTCGATCGTGACCGGGTCCCCGAGCGGCCAGCCGACGCCTCCCGACACCTGGAGCAGGACCTGGTCGCGCTTCACCAGCCCCTGGTAGAGACGCGAGGCGTCGCCGTTGACCAGGAGATCGCCGAGCAGCGCGAGCGCGGCGTAGTCGGGATCGTGGGGGCCGGGCAGCTTGTAGCCGATGGCGAGACCGGGCACGCGCGCGAACGGATCGGTCTGGGTGAGGGTGCGCTCCTTGGTGTTGGGCGCCTCCTTGACGTCCGGCAGCGGCGGGACGGTCTGCGACGGGATGCCGCCGAAGTACTTCTCCACCAGGGCGAAGGCCTCCTCGGGCTTCACGTCCCCGGCGATGGCGATCGCCGCGTTGTTGGGGGCGTAGTAGGTCTTGTGGAACGCCTCGACGTCGGCGAGCGTGGCGGCGTCGAGGTCGGTGAACGAGCCGTAGCCGTCGTGGGCGTTCTCCCACTTGTCGAAGGCGAGGCCGCCGAGATCGGTCCAGAAGAACAGCCCGTACGGCCGGTTCTTCACGTTGACGCGGATCTCCTCCTTCACCACGTCGCGCTGGTTGGCGAGGTTCTCGGGTGAGAAGTTGAGCGTCTTCATGCGGCCCGCCTCGAGCCAGAGGATCGGCTCCAGGGCCGACACCGGCGCCGAGGCGATGTAGTTGGTGTAGTCGAAGCGGGTCGAGCCGTTGTCGATGCCGCCGCCGCCCTCGACGACCCTCGAGTAGACGCCCTTCGGGGCGTCGGGCGACCCCTCGAACATCATGTGCTCGAACAGGTGCGCGAACCCGGTGCGCCCTTTCGGCTCGAGACGGAAGCCGACGTGATAGACGGTGGAGATCCCGAAGGTCGGGGTGGAGTGATCCTCGGAGACCACGACCTGGAGCCCGTTCGGCAGCTTCTTGATCGCCGTCGGGATGGTCCACTTCGGCGCCGTCGACGACCCGGCCGGCGTCTTCGCCGCGGGCGCCGCCTTGGCCGGAGCCACCTTGGCCGGATCCGCCGCCGCGGCCGGCGGAGCGGCCATGACGACCGCCGCCGTGAGACTCGCGGCGAGCAGCGCCGCCCTGCATCCGTTCTTCGTCGTGCGCATCGGAACCGTCCCTTCCTCCTCCCGCTTGGGGCGGGAGATCAGCGGCCGCCCTTCCTGGCGAGGATGGCCTGCATCTCCTTGATCGTCCTGTCCATCAGGTGCGCCGCGGCCACGATCGCGTCGGGCCGGGTGAGATCGACGCCTGCGTCGCGCAGGATGTCGAGCGGCGGCTTCGACGAGCCGGCCGCCAGCATCCCGAGATAGGCGTCGCGCTTCTTCGCGTCGCCGGAGCGCACGTTCTCGGCCAGCACCACCGCGGACGACATGCCGGTGGCGTAGGCGTAGACGTAGTACTTGTAGAAGAAGTGCGGGATATAGCCCCACTCGCTGGCGTCGTTCGGGTCGATCGCCAGGCCGGGGCCGTAGTAACTCGCCAGCAGGTCGCGATAGGTCGCGTCGAGGAACTCCGCGGTCATCGGGGTGCCTTTCTCGGCCGCCTCGTGGGCCCGCAGCTCGAACTCGGCGAACAGCGCCTGGCGGTAGATCGTCGTGCGCAGGCTCTCGACCAGGCGGTTGAGCAGGAAGAGCCGCTCGTCGTCGTTCTTCACCCGCGACAGCATGTAGTCCGACAGCAGCTTCTCGTTCACCGTCGAGGCGATCTCGGCCAGGAACGGGACGTAGCTCGAGGTGACGTACGGCTGCTTCGCGGACGACGACCAGGAGTGCATGGCGTGCCCCATCTCGTGCGCCAGGGTCGACAGGTCGTCGTACTGATCCTGGTAGTTCATCTTCACGAAGGGATGGATGCGGTAGACGCTGGACGAGAAGGCGCCGCTCTCCTTGTTCCTGTTCGGGTAGAGATCGATCCAGCCGTTCTTCACGTCGAGCCCGCGACGCAGCACCGTGACGTAGTCGGGACCGAGCGGCGCCAGCGCCTCCGGCAGGATGCGCAGCGCCTCGTCGTACGGGAAGCTCATGGTCACGCCCGGCAGGAGCGGCGTGTAAAGGTCGTAGATGTGGATGTCGTCGAGGCCCATCACCTTCCTGCGCATCGCGACGTAGTCGTGCAGCGGGCCGAGGTTGTCGTGCACCGCCGCGATCAGGTTGCGGTAGACGGCGGTGTCGATGTCGTCCTTGTCCAGGTAGGCGTCGAGCGCCGTGTCGTAGCCGCGGGCCCGCGCCATGAACACGTCGTAGCGCATCTGCCCCGAGAGCGTGGCGGCGAAGGCGTCTTCGTAGGTCTTGAGCGTGGAGAACAACCCGGCGACCGCATCCCGCCGGACGCGGCGATCGGCCGAGGCGCGGTAACGGCCGTAGTTCGACAGCGTGAGCTGCACCTCGCCGTTGCCCTCGTCCTTGATCTTCGGCAGCACCAGATCGGTCAGGAGCGCGGCGTGGGACTTCTCGTGATCCGACGGGATCTCGTTGAGATCGATCTCGGCCCACAGGTTGTCGCCGGCGAGCGCCAGAACCTGCTCCGTCTTCGAGTCGAAGACGCGCGCCTTGCGGCGCCGCATCTCGTCGATGTACGGCCGGTCGGCGGCCAGTTTCGGCTGCGCGGCGTAGGCGGCCGCGAGCGCCGCGTCCGGCAGCGCCAGAACCTCGCGCCGGATGAAGGAGGAGGCGCCCATCAGGGCATTGAGGGCGTCGAGCCCCTGATCGTGCAGCGCCTGCAGCGGCGACGCCGCCTGGTCGCCGACGAAGCGCAGGTTGCCGTACAGGCTCAGCCGGTTGGTGAGCAGCCGCGTCTCGAAGTAGAGGTCGAGGCAGGCGAGCAGCGCGGCCGGATCGCCGAGCTTCCCCTCGAACCCGGCCAGCCGGGTCCGGTCGGCGGCCGCCTCCGCGAGCCCGCGCGCGAACTCCGCGTCCGAGGCGAACAGGGGCTGGAGGCTCCACTTGTACTGCGCCGGCACGTCGGCCCGCTCCATGTTGGAATCGGGGACGAACCGCCCGATATCGGGCCCGCCGGTCTTCGCCGCCGGCGCGCCGGCGAAGGCAACATCCGTCAGCGCCATCCCGGTGAGGGCGGCCAGCGTGAAGCACGTCGTGAGCGTCCCGCGCAATTCCATGACTCCTCCCGGCACCGGCCCCGCGTCATGCAACGCAGGGCGCGCGATTCTAGTTCCAGTGCTTCAGTTGCGGCCAGAGCTCCTGGAGCGGAGTCTTGAGGCCGCGGCAGACCCAGATCGGGTTGTTCTCCTCCGCCATCCCCCAGGGGCTGGAATGCAATCCGCCCAGCTCGACCGAGTCGCACAGCCGCTGCAGCGACTCGCGCGTGTCCTGCAGGACGATCAGGATGTCGCCGTGGAAATCGCCCGGCCCCCAGAGGAAGTAGGTCTGGTGCGCGCTGATGGCGGGCGGCAGCCCGAAGCGCGGGCCGAGCAGGTTGATGGCCCCCGCCTCGCCATAGTTGTTGGCGAAGATGCCGGCGCGGGCGCGCTCCTCGGGCGTCAGCGCGTACCAGGCGCGGACCACGTCGGCGACCAGCGGCTCCCATCCGAACTGGTCGCCGAACATCTGCGGCAGCGGCCCCCTGTGCGCCACCTCGGTCCTGGGCGGGGTGACGCCGAGTGCGGCCTCGTAGGCGACGTACCCTTCGGGCGACAGGAGCGGTACGACCAGAGGCGCCGTGAGCGCGCCGGCCGCCACCACCACCACGATCGCCGCGGCCGCGACGACGCCGCGCACCCGCGGCGCGCGCAGCCGCCCGAGCGCCGACTCGAGCCCGACGGCGCCGGCCGCGAACAGCACCGGGTAGATCGGCGCCAGGTAGTAGTTCTTGGCCTTCATGAAGAAAAGCATCACGTAGAAGATGGCGTACATCCAGGCGAACAGGCGGTAGCGGCCGCGGCGCGCCAGGAAGAGCCAGCCGAGCCCGCCGATCCAGAGCGGCAGGAGGATCGGGTGCAGCAGCAGCACCTGCTGGCCGAAGAACGCGACCGGGCCGAGGACGACGTTCTTCCCGCTGCGCGCGACGTTGCCGAGATCCTCCAGGGTCGGCCAGCCGTGGCGCGCCTGCCAGACGATGTTGGGCGCGAAGATCAGGAGCGCCGTCGCGGCTCCGAGCCAGGGCCAGGGGGTGCGCAGCGCGCGCCGCTCCCGCGTCAGGAGCAGCGCCGCGGCCAGTGCGATGGCGAAGAAGGCGGTCGAGTGCTTGTTCATCAGCCCCAGACCGATCATCGCGCCGGCCCCGATCCAGAGCCGCCCGCGACCGGTGTCGATGAACCGGATCAAAAAGCAGACCGCCCCCATCCAGAAGAGCGGCTCGAAGGCGTTCATGGTCAGCAGGCTGTCGGTGCCGAGATAGATCGGCGCGGCGAAGACGGCCAGCGCCGCGAAGGTCTGCGCGTACCGTCCGCCGCCCAGCCGCCACGCCAAGAGACCGGCCAGCAGGACGAGGACGGCGCCAGCCAGCGCCGGCACCACGCGCAGCGACGGCAGCGTGGCCCCCAAAAGCAGCGGGATCTTCGCCCACAGCCCGATCATCGGGGCGTGATCGACGTACCCCCAGTCGAGATGCCGGGCGCAGTCGAGGAAGTACAGCTCGTCGCGGAAATAGCCGTACTTGTCCCCCAGCGCGTGGTGCAGCAGGAACTTCACGCTGGCGAGCAGGACGAGCGGCGCCCAGGCGGGCGCGGGGCCGTCAGGTCTGGCGGAGGGTTCCACCGTCGTCGTCCTCGTCGTCCGGCTCCTCGATGTTGTAGATGGCGCGGGCGATCTTCCAGCCGCCGTCCGGCTGCCGCTTGAGCACCCAGAAGTAGCGCGCCCAGGTCTCGGTCTCCTCCCCGCTCTCGGAGTCGGTGGACGTGATGGTCGCGTCGAGGCGCTCGAAGGCCCACCCCCCCTCGACCTGCGTCTCCTGCACGTCGAGGTCGATGGTTTCGGGCTCGCTGCGCATCACGTCGTCGAAGTAGTCGGCGATCGCGTCCCGGCCCTCGCAGGTCGGGTCGTCGGCCGGCACGAAGACCGCGTCGTCCGCGAACAGCGCCATCAGCCGGTCGACGTCCCCTTCGTTGGTGGCCTGCACGAACTCGGCGCGCACCCGGCCGATCGCCTCGAGGTCGGCGCGGCTCGGCGCGGCGGGCGTGTCGGAGCGGCCCGGCCAGCCGCAGCCGACCCCGCCGAGCGGGACGACGGCGAAGGCCAGGAGCGCCGCCACGGCGGCGGCTCGGAGCGGGGGCGATTCTTCCACGGTGGGCGGGATTCTACCATCCGGAACCGATTCGAATGACGCGTCCGAGGCCGCGACGGCGGACGGCGGGCCTGTATGCGGCGGGCCGTCAGTCGGTGCGGCGGGCCGTCAGTCGGTGCGGCCCGCCGTCAGTCGGTGCGCCAGCCGTACGCCCGCATGATGCGCAGAAGACGCGGGTCGTCGGCCGCCAGGGGCGGCAGCCAGAGGCCGAGCCTGGTCCGGGTCCACCAGGCGTGCTCCGGGTTCCCCGGCGGCGCGAAGGCGTAGGTGTAGTAGACGGCGCGGACGTGGCGCGGCGGGCCATCGGGGAAGGGATTGGTGGCCAGCAGGCCCAGAAGCCCCGGATCGTTGTGCAGCAGCTTCCAGACGAAATGCAGGGTCCAGGGATAGCGCTCGGGGGTCGACATCGCCGCGAACCAGATCTGCCAGTCGAGCCGCGGCTGGAACGGCGCGATGAAGCAGGGCCGCCGCATCGGGTCTCCCGGCTTGCACCAGAAGTCGTACTCCTTCCAGACGCTGGCGTCGGTCGGGGTCTCGTCGGCGGTCCCCTCGAAGACGATCTCGCGGCGCTCGCGGCCGACGCTGCCGAAGGCCCCGTAGGTGTTCACGAGGTGCAGCCGATCGAACGACGTGTTCATCATCTGGGTGCTCGACATCAGGTTGAGCGCCGGATTGACGCTCAGGATCGCGACCACGCCGGCCAGCGCCCAGGCGGTCACGCGATGCGCCCGCGACGCCTCGAGGCCGGGCGCCGGCGTGTCAGGGGCCGGCGCTTCTGGAGTCGCCGCGTCAGGCGTCGGCATGTCGGGAGCCAACGCGCCGGGCGCCGGCGCGGCGGCGCGATCGGCGCGCGCCACGAGGAAGCGCGGCAGGATGCGGCGCAGCAGCCCGTCGTCGAAGGCGGCCAGCACCGGGACGATCGTCAGGTAGTTCAGGAACGACAGGTTGCCGCTCGAAATCAGGATGACCTGGAATCCGACCATGAGGCCGCCGGCGATGCGCCGCATGATCCGGGGGGAGAACAGGAACACGGGGCAGCCCAGCTCGACCAGGTGATTGAACAGCACGCCGCCCTTGTGGAACCAGAGCGGCATGAAGTGCAGCGTGCGGCTGAGGGGGTTCGGGATCGGCTGCGTCTCGTAGTGCGTGGTGAGACAGGTGAGGTCGCGCCAGCAGGCGTCGCCGCGGATCTTGATCAGCCCGGCGCCCAGCATGATCCGGAACGCCAGCCAGCGGAACAGCCAGATCACCGTCTCGGGCGGCGCGCGCTTCGGGAACGGCCGGGCGTCGACGAGCGGGCACAGGAAGATCGCGAGAAAGCCGGTCTCCAGGAGCTGGATCTCCCAGCCGTAGCCGTACCAGTCCTGCCCGATCGAGACGAACGAGAAGTACAGCGCCCAGAGGATCGCCATGAGCGGCGCGTTGGCGAACCCGAGCAGCACGACGAGCGACAGCCCCACGCCGAGCCACGCGAGCCCCGACAGCATCCCGTCCGAGAGGCGCAGCCAGAAGAGGCTCGGCACCTGGAGGAAGGCCGCGGCGGTCGAGCCGAAATGGGCCTCGACGCGCTCCATCCAGGCGGTGGCGGGGAGCAGTCCCCGCTCGCCGATGAGAGGCAGGACCTGGCGCTGGAGCGACAGGAAGGCGAAGAGATAGACGAAGCCCAGAAGCCGCAGGATGAGAAAACGCGTCAGCCGGTAGGAGGGACGCGCGCGCTCCACGGCCCCGATGATAGCAGCGCCGGCGGGCGGCGAGTGCGGCGGGCGGCGAGGGCGGGCGACTAACGCCGCGGGCGGCGCCGGCGGGCGGCTACCGCGGCCGCTCGGCCATCTGCAGCGCGTCGAAGGTCCAGGAGAGCTGCGCGGCGACGGCGTATCCGTCCGGGTAGTAGTCGCGGATCGCCTCCGCCACGTTCCACTTCTCGCGGCGGTAGGAGACCTTGAACAGCGCCCCCGAGGCGATGCGGTAGCCCATTCCGAGCTCGATGTCGCACACCGACAGGTCGGCGGTCATCCAGCTCGTGCCGGCGATCGGGAAGACCCACTGGTAGTCGTTGCGCTCGAAGCGCAGGGCGGTGAACAGGCGCGGCGTGATGGTGTACTTGGGCTCGAGGTACCAGACCCAGGCGTGGCCCGAGTCGGCGACGGTGGGGATCTCGTAGTGCGAGCGGGTCATCTCGCCGTGCAGCTCGAAGTAGCCGCGGCTGAACTGCATGTCGAGCCCGGCGGTCTTCTCGTCGTAGTCGCGCCAGTCCGACCCGGCCGGCATGAACGGATCGGAGTCCTTGCCGAGATACGGGCCCTGGGTGGCGTAGGCGCCGAAGCGGAACCCGGTGAACGGCGTGTACCCCGCCGCCAGCGCGGGACGGAAGGCGCGCCCGGCGTCGACGTTGTAGCGCGCGCCGGTGAGCGGCTGGTTGACGTAGGCGAGCGTGTAGTCGAACGAGCCGAGCCAGCCCGATACCTTGACGCCGTCGGGATAGTGGATGGCGTAGGCCTCGGGATCGCCGACCAGCGGATTGGAGCTGGAGAGGTAGCGGCGCGCGAAGTCGCCGATCGGCGTCACGATGCGGCCCGCCTCGACGATCATCCGGACCTTGCCCGGCACGGTGTAGCGTCCGAACGCCAGCTCGAGATCGGTATCGGTCCCGTCGTGGTTGGTCGCCGCTCCGCCGTTCACCGAGCCGCGCACCATTCCCTGCAGCCCGGGGGCGATGTCACCCGCGGTCCAGAGCCGCAGGCGCCCGACCGGCCCGGTGTCCCCTTCGTCGCGTGTCAGGGTCGGCGAGCCGTCGTTCGTGCCCCACACCTCGGCATCGAGCAGCCCCTGGAGAATCCACTTGTCGGCCGCCGTCGCCGGCGCCACGGCGCCCGCGACCGACAGCAGCAACGCGAAAACGATCAGACGGTCACGCCGCCATGCGCTCATCGAGAGCCCCCTTGAGTGTCGCGAGATAGTCGTCAATCGAGAACGGCTTCTGGATGAACCGCCGTCCGGTCTTCTCCAGGAACTGCTGCGTCGTCTCCGAGACGGTGTCGCCGGTGACGAAGACGAAGCGGCGCGCCGCCTCGGGGCGGTTCGCCTGCACCCAGCGGAACAGGTCCTCGCCCGACACCTGTCCCGGCATCTTCAGGTCCGACACCACCAGATCGAACGAGCGCCGCTGCAGCTGGGCCACCGCCTCGGCGCCCGAGCGCGCGCCGATGCCGGTCGCCCCCGCCGACTCGAGGATGGTCAGCTCGAGCTCCAGGACGCTCGGCTCGTCGTCGACCACCAGGACCGAGGCGCGCAGCTCCGGAAAGCCGGAGGGCGCCCCGGAGGAGGGCGCCGCTTCGGCCCCCGGCTTCTGCGCCGCGGACGACTGCATCGCGGACGATTGCGGCGCAGGCGCGGCCGCTGTCCGCGGCTCCGGCGCCCGGGGCGGCGCGCCGGCGGCGAGACCGTGCGCCAGCGCCGGCAGGGTGATCGCGAAGCGCGCCCCGCCCTCGGGCCGGTTCGACGCGGCGATGCGGCCGCCGTGGCTTTGCACGATGGCGTGGCTGATGCTGAGGCCCAAACCGGTCCCCTTGCCGACTTCCTTGGTGGTGTAGAAGTGCTCGAAGACGCGGTGCGGCTCGCGGATGCCCGGGCCGTTGTCCAGGAACTCGACCCCGATCTCCTCGTCGCCGGCCAGGGTCCGGATCAAGAGCTCGGGCGCGGGACCGGAGCCGCGCAGCGCGTCGTAGGCGTTGTTGATGATGTTGACGAAGACCTGCTGCAGCTCCAGCTCGCCCCCGAGCACGCGGCACTTGCTGTGCGCCAGGTCGAGGACCAGCCGCATCCCGGTCGAGGTGAAGTCGTGCTGCCGCAGCGCGGCGCACTCGGTGAGCAGCGCGTTGAGGTCGACGATGGCGCGCTGGCCTCCGTCGCGGTGCGCCGTCTTCAGGAGGTTGCGCACCAGGGCTACGATCCGGTGGCCTTCGCGGCGCACCTTCTCGAGCCGCGCGCGCACCGGCGGCTCCAGACGCGTGTCCCCCAGCATCAGTTCGATGTTCCCCAGGACGCCGGTGAGCGGGTTGTTGATCTCGTGCGCCGCGCCCGACAGCATGCGGCCGAGCGCAGCCAGCTTCTCCGACTCCTTGAGCCGGTCCATCCGCTCCATGTCGTCGCGCGCCTGATGCAGGCGGCGGCGCTCGTAGTCGTCGAGCGAGTCCATCAGCCGGCCGTACGACGTCTGCAGGGTGCGAATCTCCGGGCTGGCGGCGGCCTTCTCGAAGCGCCGGCCGCGGTCGCCGCTCGCCGTCACCTCGCGCAGGAAGTCGATGAAGCGCTCCAGCGGGCTGAGGATCGATCGCGACAGGAGCCAGGCCACGAGACCCGCGAGCGCCGCCGACAGGGCGCCGTAGACCAGGAACGATCGGAAGAGCAGCCGGTTCATCGGGCCGATGGCGCGGGTCAGCGAGCCGAGCAGGAAGAGGCTCGACCCGTGCACGGCGCCGTCGCCGCCGAGCGGCAGCGACGCGACGACGTATTCCTGGCCGTCGAGCGTCGCCAGACGCGCTTCCCTGGAGGCGCCACCGGCGCCGGAGAGGGCGGCGAGCGCCTCGTCGTCCCGCACCCCGCTGAGCGTCGTCGCCAGGACATGGCCGTCGGACGCCAGCACCACGTCGCTGTCGAGCGCCGCGCCCAGCCGGGCGGCGAACTGCGCGTCGACGGCGTCGCCGACCACGAGCATGCCGATGGTGTAGCCCTGCAGGACGATCGGCACGCAGGCCGCCTGGTACGGCCGGCCGCCGAGATCGAGGAGATCGATGACCCCCGCGGACTCCTCCGTGTCACCGCGCAGCGAGCGGCGGATGATCGGCGCGCCCGCCAGGCTGGTTCCGGGCGCCGGAGCCACGCCTCCCTTGAGGCTCGCGGCGAGCACCCGGCCGTCGTCGTCGGTGATCACCAGCGCGTCGCGCCCCATCCCGCCGGCGATCCGGTCGAGCTCCTCCTGGACGGTGGCCAGGAGATCGCGCCGCGGCGCCGCCTCGAGCACGCGCTCCGAGCGGTAGGTCTCCATGGCGGCGCGCAGGGTCGGGCTCTCGGTCATCAGGCGCGAGACCGCCAGGAGGTCGGTCTGCTGGCGTGTCTGGACCTCGAGGAGCGTGCCCTGGTGGCGGTCGAGCGTCCTCGCGAGCAGCGTCCTCGTCTGCCGGCGGATCTCGAGACCGAGCGCGGCGCAGGCCAGGCCGACGCAGACGACGGCGAGGGCGGTGCAGGTCAGGACCAGCCTCGCCCCGAGCCCGAGACCGCGCAGCCTGGAGACGGGTGGGACGACTTCGGCGCTGCTATCCGCCGTTGTCATCGACGAAGGGGATGTTGAAGTCGGCGGGCGAGCTCTTCCCGGCGTCGACGTGCACCCGCAGCGTCACCGGATGGGCGCGCTCGTGCCAGCCCGTCACCTTGTAGTCGCCGGGCGGCAGCCCGTCGATGGAGTAGTTCCCCTCGGCGTCGGGCGATACGAAGAACGGATTGTCGAGCACGACGACGACGGCGCTCATGTCGGAGTGGATGTGGCAGAAGACCTTCACGATGCCGGGGTTGTCGAAGCGGACGCGCTTGGTCGAGCCCTTGGGATACCGTCCCAGGTCGAACGACTCGGCGCGCGACAGCGAGAAGACGTTGTGGAACACCGGGTCGGTGTTCGGGAACTCGACCTCGCTCCCCTTGGCGATCGCCAGCACGTGCGGCACGAAGGTGAGGTCCTCCTGCCGCATCGCCGGGATCGGCCCCGCCGCCGGGGCCGCGCCGGAGGGCGCGTACTCGACGTAGACGACGACGTTGCGCAGCTCGTTCGGGGGCGCCGGCGGCTTGTGCTTGGTGTCGGCGGCGACGGCGACGGCGTCGGGATAGAGATGAAAGCGGACCTGACGGCTCGAGAGCTTCGGCCCGAGCATCACCTTCCCGGCGATGCTGCCGGTCACCTGCGCGGCGCCGCGCGGAGCGGACGATCCCTTCGGATGCGCGGCCGGCGTCGCGTCGGAAGCCGGATCCGCCTCGCCCGCGAAAATCCGCGCCGCGAGCACGCCGGCGAAAGTCGTGACGAGCGCCGTGCGGAGCGCCGTGCGCCCTGCACGTCGCGCCATCGATACGTTCGCCCAGCGGCCTGCCATCGGCATCGTCGTGACCCAATCCCAATTCGGGACCCAGTCTCTGTCCGGGGACCCCGTCCCAGTCCGGGACCCAATCCCAGTCCGTGACCCAATCCCAATATAGGAAGAGTCTCGCGACGATCAACCATGCGGGCGCGGATCACGAATTGGTGATTGGGCTACTTCCGGCCGGCGAAGGTCATCGAGGCCGGAGTCCCGTCCTGATCGAACGACAGGACGAGCTGCCCTGCGAGGAAGGCGTACCGGTTGATGCGCGGCAGGAGGCCGAGGAATCGCTTCTCGACGGCCATGACCTCCGGCGGGCAGGCCATCTGGGTCGCCCCGGCCGGGCCGACGGCGATCTGGCCCGGAAGCCGCCCGGTGACGCTCGCGAAGTAGCTGTTGCACCCGGCCCGGCCGGAAATGCGGCCGTCCTTGTATGACAGGGTCACCTCCGGCGCCGGGGGGGCCGTTTCGCTCGCCGACCAGCGACGCAGCACCCACTCGACGCCGGACAGCGCCTCGAGCGAAAGACGCGCCGGCTCCGCGGCGGATGGGATCTCGTCCAGGCGATCGTCCTTCAGGCGGAAGAAGCGCGTCACCATCTGGCCCGGGCAGCAGGCGGCGTCCCCCGGCCCCGGCTGAACCACGTCGGCGACGAGGGTTCCGCCGACCAGACGAAGGTCGCGCACCTGGACCCGATCGCCCAGGAGGACGGTCGCGACGTTTCGGACCACGTCGCCGTCGCGCCCCGCCACCGCGAGGTCGACCAGCACGCCTGACCCGCCGCTGCTCTCGGCCAGGAGCACGACGGCCTCCTCCCGCCCGTCGCCGTCGAGATCGGCGGCCAGTCGGAGGTCGGTGACCAGTTCGACGCGCGGTCGCGACGCGCCGCCCTCGGCCGCCGGCTTCCCCTCCCATCGCCCGTCGACCAGCGTGATCGTCCCCGGCGCCACCTGCAAGCCGTGGAACGTGGTCCGCTTCAGCTCGTCGATCGTCGGCGCGGAGGACGCAGCCACGGGCGCCGGGGACGCGGCCGCGGGCGCCGGGGAGGCGAACGCGAACGCGGCCGCCAGCGCGCCGACCGCGGCCGGCGCGATCACACCTCGCCCCGGCGCTCCAGGCGCTTGTAGTGGACGAGCGAATAGACGACCGGGATCATGCTGACGATCAGGATGAGCACGATCGACATCCAGCCCGGCATCCCGGCCAGGCTCGCGGCCACGCCCAGCACCCCCGAGGCGACGAACAGCCGCGCGGTCATCCGGTGGGTGTCGGTCCAGACGCGCTCGCTCGCCAGGGTCCAGGGCGTGCGAACCCCCATCCAGAAGTTGCGCTTCACGCGTCCCAGGACGTTGCCGCACAGCGCGAAGAAGAGGAACAGCCCGGCCATGAACGCGCGCAGCATGTCGATCGGCCCGCGCGACAGCGTCCAGAGCATCATCGCGTGGAGGTAGCCGACGAGCCCGACCACCGTCACCATCACGAACAGCCAGGTGGAGCGGAAGCCGTCGACCTCGAACTTGCGCGGCGACACCCGCGGCAGGACCAGGAAGATCCCCGTGAGCAGCACCATGACCATCGGCATCAGGAACAGCCCCAGCGATTTGTCGCCATAGCCGTCCACCTCTCCGTGGATGTTCCAGTGGATCGGGACCGTCTGCGGCAGGCTCGGGTAGAGCAGCGCCGAGGCCCCGAACGCCAGGACGATCAGGACGACGGTCACGGCATAGTAGGTGCGGGTCATGGCTTCTTCCTCCCTTTCGCGCCGTCCCGGAACAGGTCCCACAGCCAGGCGGCCATCTCCTGCATCACCGTCGCGTTGAGGGCGTAGAAGATCTGCTGCCCTTCGCGCCGGGTGGAGACCAGGTCGGCTTCCTTGAGCACCGCGAAATGGTGCGACATGGACGGCTTGGTCATGTCGAAGCGGCCGGCGAGCTGGCCGGCCGTCATCTCGCCCTTCCCGAGGAGCCGCAGGATCTCGCGGCGCGTCGGGTCGGCCAGCGCCTTGAACACCTGGTTCTGGGCCATCGAAACGATTCCTTTAATTAGACGGCTGTCTAATTATCGGGATCGCCCGGCCGGGTGTCAAGAGCCGCCGCGACGCTCAGCGCGCGGGGACGACGTTCCAGTTGAGGATCGCGTTCCAGAGCAGGCGGTGATCGGAGCGGGTCATGTCGCGGTGGATCGGGCTGAAATTGTAGGCGACGACGTGGCCGCGTCCCTGCGGCACGTCGAAGATGGCGGGGCGCCCTGCGAGATCGGACTCGCCGCGCATGCCGCCGCTCACCACCATCGGCCCTTCCCCGCCCCAGGTCGCGACCACGAAGCGCCGATCGACCGGGCCGTCGAGACAGGACGTGCAGTAGGCCATGGTGACCCAGCGCAGCGGCAGGTCGTAGACATGCTCGTCGTTCCGGAAGACCGAGGTGCCGGAGCCGTAGCCGTAGGCGATCGGGTGTCCCGGCCGCTCGAAGCTCAGCTTCAGCTCGCTGCCGGGCGTGAAGACGCGCGTCGTGGCGGCGCGGCGCACGCCGCGCACGAGGCCCCCTTCGAGCGCCAGAAGCGAGCCGTTCCCGAGGGTCAGCAGGACGCCGCCTTCGTCGACGAAGCGGCGGATCGACTCCAGCCCGACGTACCCCGGTCCGCCGCTGATGTCGTCCGAGGCGACCGGCTGCCCGAGACTCGGGAACTCGCGCGTCGCGGTGAACGCCAGCGGCCGGTCGGCCGGGGCGATGCCGTGGATCTGCCCCTGCAGGTCGAGCCGCGAGAACGGCCCGTACAGGATCACGTCGACCTTGCGGCGCAGATCGCCTCCGCGCACGTCCTCGTCGCGCAGGTAGACGAACGGGACCTTCTCCCGATCGAGCGTGTAGCGCACCCAGCCCATCGCGTCGGTGTCGGCCCACGGCACCCAGACGCCGATGCGCGGCAGCGTGCTGTCGTGCCGCGCGACGTCCCGGGGCGGCGCCGCGGCGCGCACGTCGAGCGCCAGCTCCCGGACCACGTCCGCGATCGCCGCGTCGAGACCCGGCTGCGCGCGCGGCACGATCCACGATCCGGCGGGGTAGTCGACGCCGCCCGCCGCGAAGGGGCGCTCGGCGATGGCGACCTTGAACCGCGCCAGGCGCGCCCGCGCGGCGAGGAGCGCCTCCTGTCCGGTGTCGCGCACGAGATAGGCCGTGCCCGGGCTCGCACCCGCGCCCGCGCCGGTTCCAGGGCCGGCTCCGGGGCCGGCGCCGGGGCCGGCGCCCTCGACCTTGCCTTCCGGCGGCACGACCGCGGTCAGCGGCTCGGCCGCGGCCGCCAGAGCGCGCGGGTCGTCGATGCGGGTGGCCGTGACGCCGAATCCGATCGGGTAGGCCCACGACACGTCGTCGTACGGCAGGTTCTCGGTCTCGGCCGGGAATCGCTGCGGCTCGAGGACGTCGACCGCGAAGTTGCGGTAGGGCTGGTCCATCTTCACGACAAAGCCGCCCTTCGGGAACGTTCCTTCCTTGACCGCGAGGTCGGCGCTCAGGCGTCCCACCTCGACGCCCTGGCTCAGCAGACGCGTCACCAAAGCCGCGGTCGCGAGACGATCGGGCTGCTCCGCCGGGATGACGAAGGCATACGGCGGCTCGCTCTTCCCGCGACGCCACGAGTTCAGGCCGGTGCGATAGAAGTTGCGCAGCATCTCCGGCGCGTGGCGCGCGCTCCAGTCGAGGATGGCGAGGGCGGCGGTCTGCTGGTAGTTGACGTCGTCGCGCATCGACCAGCGGAAGACGTCGGGCGGCGGCAGCGGCCGGTACCACTCCCGCGTCAGGTATTCGTCCTGCTCGGTGCCGCCGCCGCCGAGACGGCGCGCCAGCGTCTCCGGGGTGCCGTTCCCGAAGGTCTCGTAGCCGCGCCCGATGGCGTTGTGGTTCATCGCCACGGAATCCAGGAAGTGCTCGCCGAACCCCTCACCGAAGTTCCAGGTCCAGACCCCGGGCATGCCGATCGAGGTCAGGGTCGTGACCTCGTGAAAGCTCATCTCGAGGAAGGCGCTGGTGACGATCGGGTCGAGGTGCGGGTTGTACGGTCCGGTGCCGTTCCAGGTCTGCAGAAGCGCGATCGCCTCGTGCAGGTCGTGGATCACCTGGGGGTGATACGCGAAGAACATGTCGCGCACCGCGCGCGTCGCCGCGAACGCGGTCTGGTGCGCGTCGCGGTTGATGTCGACGTAGACGTACTTGCTCCAGTATGGCGGCGAGGTGCGCGGCAGGGCGTCGAACTCGGTCTTTCCCTTCAGGTAGCGGTAGAACCAGTCGGCCATCTTGTCGCGTCCGTCCGGCTCGGCCACCGGGTTGATCAGCACGAGCATCTTTTCGCGGATGGCGCGGATCATCGGCTGCTCGGAGACGGCCAGCCGGTAGGCCAGCTCCATCCCCATCTCGGCGCTGCCGGTCTCGTCGGCGTGCAGCCCGCAGTTGAAGTAATAGATTGGCCGCGCGCCGGCGATGATCGTCTCGGCGACCTCGGGGCTGGTGCGCCGCGGATCGGCGAGCGCCGCGGTCGCGGCTTTGAGCCGCTCGAGATCGCGGATGCCGGCCTCGTCGGCGATCGCCACCAGGACGATGTCGCGGCCTTCCTCGGTGGTGCCGAGCTTCTCGACGTGGACGCGCGGCGTCGCCGCGGCCAGGGCGCGCATGTACCCCTGGATCTTCGCGGCGTGCGTCAGCTCCCCCGCCGCTCCCACGACGTGCCCGAGGAAGGCGCGCGGCGACGGCACGCTGTCCGACGCCGGGACGTAGGCGACCCAGGGACTCAGGAAGCGCGCCTCGGTGGTGAATCCGGCGATCGCCTCGATCGACCCGGCCTCGGCGCGATCGGGGGGCACGAAGTCGGGCGCGGCCTGGGCGTTGGTGGCATCGGCCGCGGCGCCGGCGGCCGGCGCGGCTGTGGCAGCAGGCGCCGCGGCGATTGCGGCGGCGGCCAGCGCGACGGCGGTCCATGCGACGACCATCCCGACGGCAAGCGTCGCGCCGCGTCGAAACGCGCGCCGGTGACGGAGCTCTGAATGATCTGGACGCATCGGCCTCCCCGCGCAGCCGGCGGGAAGGCTAGCACGACGGACCGTTTCTGGTACGCTACCGCCCCGTGGCATTGAAGCCTGGAGCGCGATTCGGACCGTACGAGATCGCCGGCCCGCTCGGGGCGGGCGGGATGGGAGAGGTCTATCGCGCCCGCGATACCCGGCTCGATCGGGACGTGGCGATCAAGATCCTCCCCGAGCGGTTCGCGAGCAATCCTGCGTTCCGATCCCGGTTCGAGCGCGAGACCAAGGCGGTCGCGGCGCTGTCGCATCCCAACATCCTGGCGATCCACGACGTCGGCGTCGAAGGCGGCGTGCCGTTCTCGGTCACCGAGATGCTGCGCGGCGGGACGCTGCGCGAGGCGATGGCGGGCGCGCCCCTGGCGCCGCGCCGCGCGGTGGAGCTGGGGCTCCAGGTGGCGCGCGGCCTCGCGGCGGCGCACGACCGCGGCATCGTGCATCGCGACCTGAAGCCGGACAACATCTTCGTCACCCATGACGGGCAGGCGAAGATCCTCGACTTCGGGCTGGCGCTGGCCGTCGCCCCCGCGGAGGGCGGCGACCTGACGCACGCGCCCACGCTCGGCCCCGCCACCGAGCCGGGGACCGTCCTCGGGACGATCGGCTACATGTCGCCGGAGCAGGTGCGCGGGCAGCCGCTGGACGCGCGCAGCGACCTGTTCTCGCTCGGCGCGGTGCTCTACGAGATGCTCGCGGGCCGGCGCGCCTTCCAGGCCGACACCGCCGCCGACACCATGACCGCGATCCTGAGGGAGGACCCGCCCGAGCTGGTCGAGACGGGCCGCCCGATCCCGCCCGCGCTCGATCGGATCGTGCGCCATAGCCTGGAGAAGAACCCGGCGCAGCGGTTCCAGACGGCGCGAGACCTGGCGTTCAGCCTCGAGGCGGCGATGACGGCGTCGGGGTCGGGCGTCGCGCTCGCCGCGGCCGGCGCCGCGGTGGATCGAATCGACGCGGTGCGCGCCGGCGACGCGCGCGGCGCCCGGACGCGGGCGCGGGTCACCGCCGTCGCGGCGCTCGTCGCGGGCCTGCTGATCGGCGCCGGCGCCGTGCGCTGGCTCTGGCGTCCGGCGCCCATCGCGCCGCCGGCGCTGCACGCCCTGAGCTACTCCGGCCGCGATTTCGAGCCCGCCGCCTCGCCCGACGGCCGTCTCGTCGCCTTCGCCTCCACCCGCGAAGGCCTGACCCGGATCTGGCTGAAGCAATACCCGGGCGGCGACGAGGTGGCGCTGACCGGCGGTCCCGACGATACCCTGCCGCGATTCGCGCCGGACGGATCGCAGGTGCTCTTCGCCCGCCGCGAGGGCGGGAGGTACTCCCTGCACCGGATCCCGGTCGTCGGCGGCGAGCCGCGCAAGATCCTGGACGACGCCGACAACGGCGACTGGTCGCCCGACGGCCGGAAGATCGCCTTCCTGCGCACCCGCACCGAGCAGGGCGTCGCCATCTCCAGCCTCTGGGTCGCGGACGCCGGCGGCGAGGGCGCCAAGGAGGTCGCCCGGACCAGCACCGGCGCCTTCGCTCATCCGCGCTGGTCGCCCGACGGCGCCCGCATCGCCCTGGTCCAATCCGGGACGGAGAACTCTGCGAGCTCGGTCCTGCTGATCACGCCCGACGGCGGGACGCCCGCCACCCTGACGCCGCCGCCGCCCGCCGGCAGGCTCTCGGCGGTCGCCTGGTCCGGCTCGGGGTCGGCGCTGGTCTATGAAGAGGCCGCCAGCATCGTGCAGTCGGGGGCCGCCGGCGGCTCGGGACGGCTCATCCGGCAGGAGATCGGGTCCGGGCGATCCGAGATCGTCATGTGGATCCCGGCCTCGGCGGACGTCATCGACATCCTCGGGCCCGGCCGCCTCCTGATCGGCTCGCGCGCGCCTCGGGAGAACATCCTCGAAGTGCCGATCGTTTCCCCGCGCGCCGGCTCCGTCCCGGGCGGCGGCGCGAGCGGCGGCGCGGCGGGACCGGGCCATTGGCTGACGCGCGGCAGCAGCGTCGACCGGCAGCCGGCCTTCTCGCCCGACGGCCAGTGGATCATCTTCTCCTCCAATCGCACCGGGAACCTCGATCTCTGGAAGCTGTCGGTGACCACCGGAGCGCTGCGGCGGATCACCGAGGACGCGGCGGACGACTGGGACCCCGCCTTCACTCCGGACGGGAAGAGCATCATCTGGAGCACCAGCCGCTCCGGGCACTTCGAGATCTGGACCTGCTCCGCCGACGGGACCGGCGCGCGGCAGGTGACCAGCGACGGCAACGACGCCGAGAACCCGACCGCGACGCCGGACGGCCGCTTCATCGTCTACAACTCCGGCAACCCGGAGAAGTCCGGCATCTGGAAGATCCACCCGGACGGCAGCGAGGCGACGCGCATCGTCCCCGGCACCTGGAGCACCCCCGAGGTCTCCCCCGACGGGGCCTGGGTCGCCTTCCGCACCTCGGTCGAGCCGCGGACCGTCCACGTGGCGCGGATCTCCGACGGCGCGCTGCAGTCGTTCGGCATCGAGGTCCCCGGGAACACGCAGAACGGCCGGCCGCGCTGGATGCCGGACGGGAAGGCCCTGGCCTTCACCGGCTCCGACGCCCATGGAGGGCGGGGCATCTTCGTGCAGGCGTTCGTGCCGGGACGGGACACCAGCGCGACGCGGCGGCCACTCGCGGCGCTCGAGACCGGCGCGCTGGTGGAGTCGTTCGGGATCGCGCGCGACGGGTCGCGCGCCGTCTACTCGATCGAGGACCGGCTCGACAGCCTGCTGCTCGCCGAGGGACTCGCCGGGATCGAGCCGCCGGCCAGGCGCGCGAACTGACGCGCGGGCCCCGCGAAGCCCGCCTCTAGACGCCCGGCTGGCAGAAGCAGGTGGAGCCGAGCGTCACGTCGGCGCGGCTCCAGATCGCCTCGAAGCGCTTTTTGACAGCGTCGGCCTCGCCGTCCTTCTTCTGCAGGCGCAGGGCGCGCTCCAGTCCCCACAGCGACCAGCCGTTCTCCGGGTAGCGCACCAGGTCTTCGCGATAGGTCGCTTCCGCGTCGGCCGGTCGGCCGGCCCGCAGGAGCACCGCGCCGAGCGTATGCCGCACCGGCTGGATCCAGTCGGGCGGCTCGTTGTAGCGCAACCCGTCCTCGATCGCCGCCGCCTCGCGCAGCAGCCGGACGGCGGTGTCGAACTCGCCCTTCTTCGCGGCGCGCTCGCCGTCGAGCGTCCGGGTGGCGATGTCGAGAAGGAGGGAGGAGGGATTGTTCCCGAAGGTCGCGGCGGCCGGCACGGCCGCGGCGGCGCGGCCGAATTCCTCGCGCTCCAGGTCCGCCTCGGCGGCGCGGCCGAGGGCCGTGAGCGACACGGCGCGGGTGAAGCGCCAGAGCGCGTTCGCCAGCGGCATGTTCCGCGCCGGCGCCTCCTGCGCCAGCACCTCGTCCCAGCGCCCGAAGCGCATCAGCACCTCGGAGACGAACGGCATGTAGCCGTCGGCCACCTCCGCATAGTCGCGCAGGAATTCCGCGGGGATGGCGCTCACCATGGCGTGCGCCGCCTCGATCGCCGGGGCGCTCTGACCCTGCATCATGGCGGCGAAGGCGTAGAAGTGATCGTTGTGCGCCATGTACATGGCGTAGAAGCCGGGCCGGGGGTGCGCCGCGCGGTAGGCCGCGTCGGCCGTCATGGCGCGCCGGTTAGCCTCCGTGGCCTGGCTCCAGCGGCCGACACGCGCGTCGATGTGCGACGGCATGTGGACCAGGTGGCTGATGCCGGGAACCAGGTCGCGGAGACGATCGGCGGCCGCGATCCCCTTCTCCGGATGGGGCGATGCCTCGACGGCGTGGACATAAAGATGATTGGCGCCGGGGTGGCCCGGGTCGAGCGCCAGGGCGGCCTCCAGGGTCGCGAGGATCTCCTCCGTCCCGGGCCGGGGCGTGCCGTCGTGTGCGAACAGGTCCCAGGGCCGCAGGTCCATCATCGACTCGGCGAACAGCGTCGCGATGTCGGCGTCCTTGGGGTGGGCCTTCCAGACGGCGCGCATCGCGGCGGCGTACGCCTCGTCGAGGGGCCTGCGATCGTCGGGCTGCGGAGAGGCGTAGCGTTTGGCGAGCGCGGCGATCAGCTCCTGCTCGACCGCGCCGGCGCGCGGCGCCAGCTCGCGCGCCCGGGCCAGCGCCTCCCAGGCGTTCTTCGCCTTGTCCGGCGGGACGAGCGGGAAGTTGATGTGCGGCCCGTTGACCAGGGCGATCCCCCACCAGGCCATGGCGCAGCCGGGATCGATCTCCGCCGCCTTGCGGAACTCGTCCACCGCTGCCTCGTGGCTGAACCCGTAGGCCAGCGTCAGGCCGCGGTCGAACGCCGCCTGCGCCTGCGCGGAGGAGGTGGTGATCCTGTAGGTGTGATCGCCCAGCGCGGGGCGCGCCGCCGGCGGCTTCGGGGCCGCGGCGCAGCCCAGACCGACCACGGCCGTCAGGATGATTGCCGCGGCCGGCGTGACGCCGCGCCGGAATGTCTTCCTCGACGTGGCACGCATTATGGGGCGCATTCTATCCGAGCTCCGGAGGCTCGCCGCCCGCCATCCCCTGCGCGAAGATCAGCCGCAGCGCCTCGTGGCGCATCGCCGGAATGCGCGACCAGAAGAGCGCCGCCGCCAGGACGCAGAGCGCCCCGCCCGTCGCCACCGCGCCCGGAGCGCCGATGCGGTGCGCGAGCGCTCCCGCCAAAAGCGCGCCGAACGGCGACATGCCCATGTACATCATCGAATAGAGCGACATCATCCGGCCGCGCAGGCGATCGGGGACCATCGACTGGATGAGCGTGTTCGAGGAGGCGAGCTGCACCATCATGCTGAAGCCGACCAGGACCAGGATCGCCTCCGACAGGACGAGGCTGCGCGACACCGAGAACAGCACGAGCGTGCCTCCGAAGCAGGCCGCCGCCCAGGCGGCCCAGCGGCCGAGCCCGCGTACCGACGTCCGCGCCGCGAGCGTCAGCGCCCCCAGCAGCGCGCCGACCCCGGTCGCGCCCATCAGCAGGCCGAGCGCCCTCGGGCCGCCGTTGAGGACGCGGTCGGCGAAGATCGGCATCAGCACGGTGTACGGCATCCCCCAGAGGCTGATGATCCCGATCAGCAGGAGGATGGCGCGGATCGGCACGGTGTCCCACGCGTAGCGGAACCCCTCGATCACGTCGCGCGCCGGCGATCGCGACGGCAGAGCATGCGGGTGAACCGGAAGACGCATCATCAGGAGGCCGGCGATCACGGCGAGGAAGCTGACGCCGTTGACCAGGAAGCACCAGCCCTCGCCGATCACCGCGACCATCACGCCGGCCACCGCCGGCCCCAGGACGCGCGCGCCGTTGAACATCGAGGAATTCAGCGCGATGGCGTTGGGCAGGTCCTCGCGCCCCACCATCTCGACGATGAACGCCTGCCGGGCCGGGATGTCGAAGGCGCTCACCACCCCTCCGAGCGCCGCGAGGACGCCGACCTCCCAGACCTGCACCCTCCCGGTCAGGGTCAACGCCGCCAGCGCGAAGGCGAGGATCATCGACGCGACCTGGGTGGCGACCACCACGCCGTGGCGGCCGCGCCGGTCGGCGACGATGCCGCCGACGGGCGCCAGGAGCAGGACCGGAAACTGTCCGAGGAACGCGATCGTCCCGAGCAGGAGCGCCGAGCCGGTCATCCTGTAGACCAGCCAGGACTGCGCCACCGACTGCATCCAGGTGCCCACTAGCGACACGAGCTGGCCGGTGAAGAACAGCCGGAAATTCCGGTGCCGCAGCGAGCGCAGAAGCGTCGCCAGCGGACGCGACGCGTGGTGCGATCCCTGGTCCGTCATGGTCGTGGCGGACGATCTTGCCACAACCGGCCGGCGCGGCTAGACTCCGCCCTTCCGGACCAACGCCGCGTCCTGGGGGTGACCAATGACCAACCGCTTCCCGATCCCGACCGTCGCCTTCGCGGCCGCCCTGGCGCTCGGGGCCGCAGCGCCGGCCACCCTGGCGGCTCAGGCGCCCGCGGCGGCGCCCGCGGCGGCGGCACCCGCGGGGCAGCACGCCGCGGCACCCGCGGCGCAGCCAGCCGCGGCGGCGCCCGCCGCGCCGCAGCCGTTCGACGCCGACAAGCTCGCCGATCAGGCGCTCCACCACGTCCGCGCCCGGCTCAAGCTGACCGAGGATCAGATGGTCCGGATCAAGCCTCTCCTCGCCGACACGATGACCAAGCTCCGCCAGACGCTGATCGACTACTCGAGTCCCGACGGAGTCATGTTCCCGGCGCTGGTCCAGGAGTTCCGCGACACGCGCGAGAAGTTCCGCGGCAGCCTCGAGCCGATCCTGTCGCCGGACCAGATGAAGGCGTTCATGGTGATCCGGCACGAGACCGACCAGCAGCTTCGCGCCACCATCTGCGACGCCCGGCTCGCCGAGATCAAGCCGCGCCTTTCGCTGCGTCCCGATCAGGAGCTGCCGGTGCGCACCATCCTCTGCCAGGATTTCGAGAGCAAGCGGGATCTGGTCGCCGGCATGACGACCTCGACAGGCGGCCCCGCGACCGGCCGTCCGGCGACGCCGCTCTTCCAGAAGATCCAGGACGACACCGAGGCCCGCCTCAAGCAGGTGCTGGCGCCCGAGCAGATGAAGGCGTACGAGACCTACCGGGACGCGCTGAAGGCGAAGGCGGAGCAGCCGGCGTCCTGAACGGCGCCGCGCCCGGGGCGTGGCGACGCCGCGGCTGCGGCGCCGGCCGGGGGATCAGGCCGGCGCGCCGGGCGGCTTGCGCAGCACGGACAGGTGATCGCGGTAGAGCGATCGCGCCTCGGTGAAGTCGGCGTGGGTCAGCCGCAGCTCGTTGGCGATGCGCCGGACCTCGTTGTCCTCGACCACCGAGATGTCGTCCTCGGCCGCCGAGACCGCGAACAGGCAGCGGAGCAGGCCGAGCTTCTGCTCCCGCGTCGCCAGGCGGTTGAACTCCCGCGTGACCAGGAAGTTCTCCGTCCCGCCGAAGAAGATGCTCTGCGTCTTGGCCATCTGCACCACCAGGATCGCCTGCTCGGGCGTGAGCCCTCCCTCGTGGCTGACGATGGTCTCCATGGCGCGCACCTCGGCGTCGCTGATCACCAGGTCGGCGCGCGCCACGCGGCTGAGGATGTAGGCGAAGGCGGCGACGTAGCGCGCCCGGTCCGGCTCGAGCCGGTCGAGGGTGGCGACGATCTTGCGCACCGTCTCGGTCTCGGCGGAGTCGCGCGCCGCCGTGCTTTCCTCCTCCAGCCCCAGGAACTTCAGGATCGACATGCGCTGAGTTTAGGGATCGGTCGGGGAAATTGCCAGCGCCGGGGCCGGCGTGGCGCGCCGGCCGTAGAGCGCCAGGCCGACGCCGCCGAGGATCCCGAGCGCCGCCATCGTGAGCCGCGGCGTGATCGGCTCGGAGAGGAACAGCACCCCGCCCGCCGCCGCCAGCACCGGGACCGAGAGCTGGACGGCCGCGGCGCGCGTGGTGTCGAGCCGCGCCAGCGCCGCGTACCAGGCGACGTATCCGAACCCGGACGCCACGACCCCGGAGGCCGCCGCGAGGAGCGCGCCGCGCCAGGAGAGGTGCGCGGCGCGCCAGGTGGCGAGCGCGGCGACGAGCGCGATCGGCGCCGACGCGGCGAAGCTCTGCGCGGTGGCCGCCAGCGGCTCGCCGGCGCCGCGGCCGAGGACCGAGTAGAGCCCCCAGCCGACTCCCGCCGCCGCCATCAACGCCGCGCCGCCGGGCGACGGGGCCGTCAGTCCCGGCAGGACCAGCTCCACGAACCCGGCGAGACCGGCGGCGAGACCGATCCACTGCAGGAGGCGCGGCCGCTCCCCGGAGGCGAGCGCCGCGGTCATCATGGTCGCCTGGACGGAGGCGAACAGGACGAGCGCCCCGGTCCCCGCCCCCAGGGACAGGTATGCGAACGAGAAAGCCAGCAGGTAGAGCGACAGCATCGCCGCGCGCGCCAGGCGGCCGCGCGCCACATGGCCGCGCTCCCCGCGGCCGCGTCCTCCGGGGCCGCGCCCCCCGGCGGCGTCCGACGCCTGTCGTCCGCGCGCCCGCACCCGTGTCACCCCCCAGAGCACCAGCGCCCCCGAGGCGACCCGGACCAGCGCGAAGGTCGCCGGGTCGATGGCCCCCGTCCCGAGCGCCCGCCGGCAGAGCAGCGAGTTGGCCGCGAACGCCGTCATGGCGAACAGGGTCAAGAGCGCCGTGCGCGTCACCTCGCCGCGCGCGGCACGTTCGGCGACCTGTCGCTGGTCCGCAGGCATGCTCAAGGCGGCCCCCTCCGGCCGGCATCATAGGCCACCCCCGATCCGAAAAACCGGGTTGACGCGGCCGGGTCGGGCTGCTAGATTTCATACGTCCGTTTGAAACAGATGAGCGAAATGCGAGCCACCTCGAGAGCCGTCCGCGTCCCGCCCGCCGATCGCGCCGAGCGCGACGTCTCCACGCGCACGCGGGAGCGGCTGCTGAACGCGGCGGAGATCCTGTTCGCCCGGCGCGGATACCGCGACACCTCGATCCGCGGCATCACCTCGCTCGCCGCATGCAACCTGGCCGCGGTCAATTACCATTTCGGCGGCAAGCTCGATCTCTACCGCCAGATGTTCCATCGCCGCCTGGGGGGGCTGCGCGAGCAGCGCGCCAGCGAGGTGCGGCGGGCCCTCGACGCGCTTCACGGGAAGCCCGACCTCGAGGCCTTCCTGCACGCCTTCACCACCGCCTTCCTCGAGCCGCATCTCGACGAGATCGGCGGCGGCCGGCGGCTGATGCAGTTGTTCTCGCGCGAGCTCCTGGATCCGCACCTGCCCCCGAGCACCTTGCGCCGCGAGCTGGTCCGGCCGGTGCGCGAAGGACTCATCGAGGCGATCGGTTCGATCGGTTTCGACGTCTCCGGCCGCGCCGGGCGGCGCTGCATCGAGTCGCTGGTCGCGCAGCTGGTGCACGTCGTGCGCATGCGCCAGGCGCCGCACGTGTCCGGAGCGACCGGGCGCGCCGATTTCCAGCTCGAAGGCATGATCCAGCACATCGCGCGGTTCTCGGCCGCCGGCGTGCGCGCCTGCGTGAGCGCGGAGAAGCGGCGATGATCGCGACCTGGCGGCGGCGCGCGCTGGGCGCGGCGCTTCTGGCCGCCCTCGCGGCCGCCTCCTGCGCGAACGAGATGTCTTCGCGGCGCACGGCGCCCGGGACCTCTCCCCTGCCGGCGACGCCCTGGACGCCGCCCCCCGAGCTCGCGCCCGCCACGCCGCCGCCGGGCACACCACCCGAGGGCACGGCGCCGTCGGGCACGCTTCCGCCGGGCGCGTCGCCCGCGGATGTCGCGGCGGAAGGCGCGGCCGGCAGCGCGGCGACGGCGCCCGGCATCCCGCCCGATCTCCTCGCGACCGCGGCCAACTGGACGCTGACCGATCTCCTCGACCTGGCGCTGCGCAACGCGCCGCAGACGCGCAACGCCTGGGCGCAGGCGCGCTCGGCCGCGGCGGCGCTCGGGGCGGAGAAGGGCGCCTACTACCCGACCGTGGTCGGACAGGTGAACGCCTCCCGCACCAAGGCGTCGGCGGTCGGCGGCCAGTTCACCTACCTCAACACCTCCTACGATCCGTTCCTGCAGATCAACTGGCTGCTGCTCGACTTCGGCGGCCGCAGCAACAGCGTCGAGTCGGCGCGTCAGGCCCTGATCGCCGCCGACTGGAGCCACAACGCGGCGATCCAGGACGTGGTGCTGGAGGTCCAGCAGGCGTACTACGGCTATCTCGACGCGCGCGCGCTCGAGGCGGCGGAGCGGGTCGCGGTGGAGGAAGCCACCGCGAGTCTCGACGCCGCCGAGCGGCGCCGCGCCTCCGGCGTGTCGACCATCGCCGACGTGCTGCAGGCGAAGACCAGCCTGTCGCAGGCCCAGCTGGTGCTGCAGACGGTGCAGGGACAGATCCAGACGATCCACGGCAGCCTGGCGACCGCCGTCGGCCTGCCGGCCGACACCGCGTTCGAGATCCCGCTGCCGGTCGCGGAGGTGCCCGAGGCGGAGGCCGCCGTGCAGGTTGGTCGCGTCATCGCCGAGGCGCAGGCCCGGCGTCCCGACCTGGCGGCGGCGCGCGCCCGCGTCGAGAAGGCGGCGGCCGACGTGCGCACCCAGGCGTCTCTCGACCGCCCGGTGCTGAACCTGAGCACCAACGGCGGCCGCATCTACTACAACCAGGTCTATACCGGACAGGACACCTACACGGCGTCGGTGCTGCTGACCATCCCGATCTTCAACGGCCTCACCTACCAGTACAACGTCCACAAGGCGAAGGCCGATCGCGACGCGGCCCAGGCCCAGCTCGACAGCCTGAACCAGCAGGTGACGCTCGACGTCTGGACCAGCTACTACGATCACCAGACCGCGTCGCAGCAGGTGAAGACCTCGCGCGATCTGCTCGAGAGCGCGACGCAATCGTACGAGGTGGTCGCGGCCCGCTACAAGGCGGGGGTCGGCAGCATCCTCGACCTGCTGACGGCGCAGGGCGCCCTCGATCGCGCCCGCGCGCTGGAGACCCAGGCCCGCACCGCATGGTTCGTGACCCTCGCCCGGCTGGCGCACGCCACGGGCACGCTCTGGCAGCCCGCGCCGGGCTCCGCACCCGAGACCCCCGAGGACAAGACGCCATGAGACACGCACGGACCCGCGCCGCCTGCGCCCTGGCCACTCTCCGCGTCGCGGTCACCCTCTGCGCCGCCGCCACCCTCTGCGCCGTGGTCGCCCTCTCCTGCTCGCGCGCGAACAAGGGCGCCGTGGCCCCGACGCCGGTGCCGGTGACGGTGGCGTCCGCGGTGCAGAAGGACGTGCCGGTCGAGCTGCGCGCCATCGGCACGGTCGAGGCCTACTCCACCGTCGAGGTGCGCGCGCAGGTGGGCGGCGTGCTCGAGAAGGTCTCCTTCAAGGAAGGGGACGACGTGCGGCCGGGTGATCGGCTCTTCAGCCTCGACGCGCGCCCGTACGAGGCGGCGCTCAAGTCGGCCCAGGCCGCCCTGGCGCGCGACCGGGTGCAGTCGGAGACGGCGACGCGTGATCTCGAGCGCTACGCCGATCTGGTGAAGAAGGAATACGTCACGCAGGAGGAGTACGACCGGATCCGGACCAACTCGGCCAGCCTCGAGGCGTCGGTGCAGGCCGACCAGGCGGCGGTGGAGAACGCGCAGGTGGCGCTGGAATACTGCACGATCCGCTCGCCCATCGAAGGGCGGACCGGGCAGCTCAACGTCCACGCCGGCAACGTCGTGAAGGCCAACGGCGATACGCCGCTGGTGGTCATCAACCAGCTGCGGCCGATCTACGTCGCCTTCTCGGTGCCCGAGCAGAGCCTGGCGGAGGTCCGCGCCGGGCGCGCGGCCGGGGCGCTGGACGTAGGGGTGACGCCCGCCGGGGGCGGCGACGATCCGATCACCGGCCAGGTGAGCTTCCTCGACAACACCGTCGATCGCGCCACCGGCACGCTGCGGCTGAAGGCGACCTTCGCGAACGCCACCGGGGTCCTCTGGCCGGGGCAGTTCGTCGACGTCGTCCTCAAGGTCAGCACGCGGCACGACGCCGTGCTCATCCCGTCGCGCGCCATCCAGACCGGCCAGAAGGGCACCTTCGTCTTCGTGCTCAAGCCGGACGACAGCGTCGAGGCGCGCACCGTGGTCACCGGTCCCGAGGTCGGCGGAGAGACGGTCGTCGAGCAGGGCGTCGCCTCCGGCGACCGCGTGGTCACCGACGGCCAGCTGCGCCTGGTGGACGGCACGCACATCGTCGTGAAGACGGCGGACAACGCGGGGACGCATCCGTGAACGTCGCGGAACTGTTCATCCGGCGGCCGGTCATGACGACGCTCGTCATGCTCGGCATCCTGCTGTTCGGGATCATGGCGTACAACCGCCTGCCGGTGAGCGATCTGCCGAACGTCGACTTCCCCACCATCCAGGTGACGGCGTCGCTGCCGGGCGCCAACCCCGAGACCATGGCCGCGGCGGTCGCCACGCCCCTCGAGCGGCAGTTCACCACCATCGCCGGTCTCGACAGCATGACCTCGACCAGCGCCCTGGGCGCGACGCAGATCGCGCTGCAGTTCAACCTCAGCCGGGACATCGACGCGGCGGCGCAGGACGTGAATTCCGCCATCGCCCGCGTGTCGGGGCAGCTGCCGCCCGACATGCCGACGCCGCCGAGCTATCAGAAGGTCAATCCCGCCGACTCGCCGATCCTCTACCTGGCGCTCACCTCGCCGACGCTGCCGCTCTACACACTGGACGAATACGGCGAGACGCAGATCGCGCAGCGCCTCTCGACCATCAGCGGCGTCGCGCAGGTGCAGGTCATCGGCGCGCAGAAGTACGCCGTCCGCGTGCAGGTCGATCCGCGCGCCCTGGCGTCGCGCGGCGTCGGCATCGACGAGGTCAGCCGCGCCATCCAGGCGGGCAACGTCAACCTGCCGACCGGAACCCTGTTCGGGATGCACAAGTCGTTCACCGTGGAGGCCAACGGGCAGTTGATGAACGCCGATGCCTACGGCCCGCTCATCGTCACCTACCGCAACGGCTCGCCGGTGCGGCTGGGGGAGCTGGGACGGATCATCGACAGCGTCGAGAACGACAAGACCGCCGCCTGGTTCCTGCAGCCGGGGGGCGAGCAGCGGGCGATCATCCTGGCGATCCAGCGCCAGCCGGGAACCAACACCGTCGAGGTTTCGGGCGCGGTGCAGAAGCTCCTGCCGGTGTTCCGCAAGGACCTGCCGGCGTCGGTCACGCTCAGCGTCCTGTTCGATCGCTCCGAGTCGATCCAGGCCTCGGTGCACGACGTCAAGTTCACGCTGCTCCTGACGCTGGCGCTCGTCGTTCTGGTGATTTTCCTGTTCCTGCGCAACCTGTCGGCCACGGTCATCCCGAGCCTGGCGCTGCCGATGTCGATCGTCGGCACCTTCGCGCTGATGTACGGGCTCGGCTACAGCCTCGACAACCTGTCGCTCATGGCGCTGACGCTGTCGGTCGGGTTCGTCGTCGACGACGCCATCGTCATGCTGGAAAACATCGTGCGGCACATGGAGCGCGGCACGCCCGCGTTCCAGGCGGCGCTCGAGGGCTCGAAGGAGATCGGCTTCACCATCATCTCGATGACGCTGTCGCTCGCCGCCGTCTTCATCCCGGTCCTTTTCATGGGCGGTCTCATCGGGCGGCTGTTCCACGAGTTCGCGGTCACCATCGGCACGGCAATCCTGGTGTCGGGCTTCGTGTCGCTGACCCTCACGCCGATGCTCTGCAGCCGGTTCCTCCGGCACGACGCCCACGCCGAGCATGGCCGGTTCTATCGCGGCACCGAAAAAGTCTTCCAGGTGTCGGTCGATTTCTACGGGTCGACGCTGCGCTGGTGGCTGCGTCATCGCTGGATCACGCTGTGGGGGTCGGCCGCCGTCCTGGCCGCGACCGTCGTGCTGGTGATGATCGTGCCGACGGGGTTCCTCCCGAGCGAGGACACCGGCCAGGTGCTCGCCTTCACCGAGGCGGCGGAGGGGATCGGGTTCGAGGCCCTGATCGATCACCAGAAGCAGCTCATGGCGATCGTCCAGAAGGATCCGAACGTCGAGGCGTTCATGTCGTCGGTCGGAGCGCGCGGCGGCATCAGCGCCAGCAACGCCGGGACGCTGTTCATGCGCCTCAAGCCGCGACGCGAGCGCGCCCTCTCCGCCGAGCAGTTCATCGAGGAGATCCGGCCGCAGCTCATGACGGTGCCCGGCATCCGCGCCTATCTGCAGATCCCGCCGCCGATCCGGATCGGCGGCCAGCTCACCAAGAGCCTCTACCAGTGCACCGTGCAGGGCGTCGACACCGACGAGCTGTACAAAGGCGCCCAGGCGCTCGAGGCGCGGATGCGCACCCTGCCCGGCTTCCAGGACGTCACCACCGACCTGCAGCTCAAGAACCCGCAGATCGAGATCGACCTGGCGCGCGACAAGGCGGCTGCCCTCGGAGTGACGGCGGAGCAGATCGAAGACGCCCTGTTCAACGCTTACGGAGCGCGGCAGATCTCGACGATCTATTCGCCGAACAACGAGTACAAGGTGATCCTGCAGCTCCTGCCCGAGTACCAGGCCAATCCCGCGGCGTTGTCGCTCCTCTACATCCGCTCGTCATCGGGCCAGCTCGTCCCGCTCGACGCCGTCGCCCGCGTCAGCAGGGGGCTCGGACCGCTGACGGTGAACCATCTGGGGCAGCTCCCGGCGGTGACCGTGTCGTTCAACCTCAAGCCGGGGATGTCGCTCGGCGACGCGACCCAGGCGATCGACAAGGTCGCAGCGGAGATCCTGCCGCCCACCCTCACCACGGCGTTCCAGGGCCAGGCGCAGGTCTTCCAGTCGTCGTTCCGCGGTCTCGGACTGCTGTTCGTGATGGCGATCCTGGTCATCTATCTCGTGCTCGGCATCCTGTACGAGTCGTTCATCCACCCGATCACCATCCTCTCGGCGCTGCCGTTCGCCGGGTTCGGCGCCCTCGCCACCCTGAAGATGTTCGACACCGAGCTGTCGATCTACGCCGCCGTCGGCATCATCATGCTGGTGGGGCTGGTGAAGAAGAACGGCATCATGATGGTCGACTTCGCGATCGAGGCGCGGCACAAGGAAGGCAAGAGCGCCGAGGAGGCGATCCTCGAGGCCTGCGTCGTCCGCTTCCGCCCGATCATGATGACCACGATGGCGGCCCTGATGGGGACGCTGCCGATCGCCCTGGGCGTCGGCGCCGGCGCCGAGTCACGACGGCCGCTCGGCCTGGCGGTCGTGGGCGGCCTTCTCTTCTCGCAGATGCTGACGCTGTACGCCACGCCGGTCGTCTACATCTGGATGGAGCAGTTCCAGGAGTGGCTCGGCCGCCGCGCGCATCGCCGCCGTCCGGGCGCCGGGACCGGCGCCGACGGCGAGGCGCGCAACGAGCTGCGCCACATGCCCGCCGCCTCCGCCGCGGCCCGGTTCGGCTCGCCGAGCTGAGCCTTCGGATCTCCTTCGGGGGCCGTTCTTGGCTCCGGCGCTGCACACCGCCTATGGACAACCGCCCTCGCACGCCGAGGGGATCCTCGGCCGCGGTGCCGACTCCGTCCCATAGCCCGTCGCGCGTTGATTGGCTCGCGACTGGATGAGGTAGAAAAATCCCCGCCCCGCCGCCGGTTCGATGGCGGAAGAATCCACCAGCGCCGTCACGCCGACATCGCGCGCCAGCACGGTGACCGCTCCCAGGTCGGTCTTGCTCCCCTCCGCCCGCAGAGCCTCGAGATCCCCCCGGATGACGTCGTAGCCGGTGGCGCCGGTCACCACCGGCCAGTAGAGGCGGGTGTTCTCGCCGGCGTTTTCGACGTGCATCAGAAGCGGCTCCGGTCCGTGGCTCAGGTCGTGCGGCACCAGGACCACCGCAACCGCGGTCGAGGCGTTCCCGGAGGCATCCCGGGCGAGATAGTGCAACTCGTAGGTGCGGCCGGATCCCGTTCCGGCGCGCTCGCTCCTCAGGAGGATCGACCCGTCCGGCAGACCGGGATCGGCGCCACCGATATCGCCGGTCGTGGCGCCATCTCCCGGGCCGGGGGCATCGTCCGGTTCGCTGCTCGTGACCCCGGTCAGCATCACCGTGATCGACCCGCCGCACGCGTCGGCGGTCTCCCAGTCGATGGCGACAGGCACCATCTCGTGGTTCGGCGGCCACAGGATCCCCGGGGAGGCACTGACGACGAGGCTCGGGGCCTGCGTGTCGCGGACATCCACGCGCGACGTGCAGGAGGCACGGAGACCCGCGCTGTCGGTCGCCGTGAATTGCACGGAGGTCGTGCCCAGGGGATAGGTCGCGCCCGCGTCCTCGCCGCCCGTCGTGCGATCGTTGACGATCGCCGTGATGCCGCCGCACGCGTCCACGGCCGTGGCGGCGAGCGCGACATCGGTCCCGGCCGGACCGGCGCACTCGGCGGTGATCGACGCTGGGCAGGAGACGATGGGTGGGGTCGTGTCGAGCACGGTCACGTCGGCGCGCGCTTCCACCGTCTCCCCGAAGCTGTCGCGGACCCGCAGGGCGACGTGATGCGCGCCCAGGGCCAGGCGGACTGTCAGGACCGCCCCCGACCCGAGCGGGCGCTCCCCCGCCGCCCCAGGATCCTCGACCCAGTCATAGCCGACGATGTCGCCGGCGCCTCCGGAGCCGCGGGCGGGATCGTAGGAGCCGCTGCCGTCGAGGACCACGGAGGCGCCGCCTGCGTCGGTGCACTCGGCCGTCGGCGGCACAACAGCCACCGCGACCGGCGTCGTGCTGAACAGCAGGCTCGTCTCCACGCCGCGCGTGAAGCCCAGAGACGCCTGGATCGGCGGCGTCGTGCCGTTCGTCACTTCGATCACGAGGCGATACGCCCTGTCCGGCTCGAGAGACGCGAGGTCGACCTGGTCCGGGAGCGCCGACGTGAACGGCACGCTCTCGACCAGCACCTCCTTGCCGTATTTCAGGTGGAGCCGAGCGAGGTCGAAGTCGCTGACGACGAAGTCGAACCCGCCCGAGAGCTGGCCGACACGACGCGCGCAGTAGGCCGCCGGCAGCCTCGCCCCCGCGAGACTCAGCGCGAAATCGAACCCGCCGAGGGGCGTGTCGCAGGTCCCCGGGGCGATGACGTAGTCCGCGAGGTAGTCGCCGCACCCGAGGATCGCGTCCTGATCGAACAGGTACGGCTCGCCGATGGATCCGTTCGCGAACGACAGGCCTCCCGGCGCCTGCGGATCCGGACGCCAGACGAGCGCGCAGTCGTTGGCGGTCAAAGCATCGTCGAGCTCGACCTCCGCTCCCTGTTCCCCATAAATAAGGACGTTGCCGCTCAGAGGACCGTCCTGCGGGTCGTGAATGCGCGCACGCGCGATCAGCGACGTCCCGGCCGGGACGATGGAATCGATGGCGACCTCCGGCTGGCAGGCATCCCCGGCGCCGTCATGGTTTGAATCCGCCTGGTCGGGGTTGGACACGGTCGGGCAGTTGTCGCACGAATCGCCGACGTGATCGCCGTCGCCGTCGATCTGGGTGGGGTCATAGACGTAAGGACACACGTCGCAGGCGTCGCCGAGGCCGTCGCGGTCGATGTCGTCCTGGCGCGGATTGATGAACCCCGGGCAGTTGTCGCAGACGTCGCCGACGTGGTCACCGTCGGCGTCCTCCTGACCGGGGTTGTCGGTGATCGGGCAGTTGTCCACGTCGGCGCAGAGGCCGTCGTGGTCGACGTCGTTGAGGTCGTCGCGGGGACAGGCGTCACAGGCGTCCCCGATGCCGTCGCCGTCCGTGTCCCTCTGATCCGGGTTGGCGAGGTGCGGGCAGTTGTCCTGCCGGCACGTGTTCACCGGGAAGCCGGGGTCGCCCGCGCCGTCGCCGTCGGTGTCGGTGCACGTGTCGCAGGCATCGCCGATGCCGTCACCGTCGAGGTCGCTCTGGCCGACGTTCGACACGAAGGGGCAGTTGTCCAAGGCGCAGGTGGTCGCCGGGAGTCCCGGATTCCCCCACCCGTCGTGATCGGAATCCGTGCAGGGATCGCAGGCGTCGCCGATCTTGTCTCCGTCGCTGTCCACCTGGGTGGTATCAGGGGCGGACGGACAATCGTCGCAGACGTCGCCGACGTGGTCGCCGTCCGCGTCGGCCTGGTCGGCGTTGGAGACCGTGGTGCAGTTGTCCACGGAATCGATGACCCCGTCTCCGTCGAAGTCGAGCGCGACGTCCTCCGCGGCGGCGATCGTGACGACCGGCCTTTGGGGGTCGTTGCTCGAGATGTTCACCTTGGTGCTGTAATGGCCGGCGTCGAGGTCGCCGGCATCCAGCGTCACGGTCAGGGTCGTCTCAGTCCCCGGGGCCAGCGCGCCGGAAGCTGGACGGACCGTGAGAAACCCTCCGGAGCAGCGCGGATCGGGCAGGAGCGCAATCCCCTGCGGGAGGCTGAGCGACCCCCCGAGCACCGTGGAGGTGTGGGACGGGAGCACGATGCGCACCAGGGAGGAGCTCTGGGTCAGGTAGAGGGCCCCCGGGATGGAATCGGCAGCGAGACCGATCGGCTGCAACAGGCCCGTCCAGCCCAGGCTCGTGGTGGAGGTCGCGATGTCGACCTGCAGGATCCTTCCCGTGTCGCGCTCTTCGACATACAGGGTACGGACGTCCTTCGACAGGGCGAGGCCCCCCACGCGCCCGCTGGCGGCTGTGAGGGTGGTGATCAGGCCCGTCGCCAGATCGATCGACGCGACCTTGCCATCGTCTCCGCCGATATAGAGACGGTCCCCGGCCGGGGAGATGGCCATCGGCCCAGGGTGAGTGAAGCCACTCGCGACGAGACTCACCGCGCCGGTGCCAAGGTCGACGAGGGAGATGACGCCGCTCGAGGACTCCGACACGTAGGCCGCGTTCCGGGTCGGATCGAGTGTCACTCCGGTCGGGTTGTGGAGGCCTGTGGCGGGCCGGGTCACGGCGCGCGTTTTCAAGTCGATGCGCGCGAGCGAACCGGCGTCGCTCTCGGCGACGTAGATCTCGTGCGTCGTGAGATTCAACGCGACGCCGTTTGGCGCGAAGAGGGCGGGGGTCACAGAACCGCGGGCGCCGCTCGGCACGCTGATGCTGACGAGGGAGTTCGTCCCGAGCTCGGTCACCAGCGCCTGCCTGATCCCGCACGTGTCCGGTGGAGAGGCGACGGCCGCGGTGAACTGCAGCGGGCCGGCACCGGTGTTCGAGATGGTGATGGTCCTGGTCGCGGCCCCGAGCCGCGGCACGATCGCCGTAATCGATTCGGGCTGGACGCCAATCGCCGGCGACGGCGCGGAGTCGCCCGTCAAATCGATCGTGACCGTACCGTGATCCGGGTCGTTGGTCGCGAGGCTGAGTCGCCCCGTCGCCGAGCCGTTTGCCGTGGGCGTGAAGGTCACGGTCACAAATGCAATCTCGCCCGGCGACAGGCTCAGCGTCGCGGGAGAGGCGGTGAACGCGGCCGCGTCGCTCGCGATCGAGGACACTCCGAGCCGATCGGTGCCGATGTTCTGGACGCGAAGCGTCAGGGCACGATGCCCGCCCAGGAGGACCGTCTTGAAGTCGAGCCGCGACGGCGTGACGGAGATCTTCCCCTGGCCGAAGACGCTCAGCGTCACGGGGATCTCGTGATCGGCGCCTGTCGGCTCATTGGTGTGAATCAGGATGCGGGCGGTGTAGAGACCGGAGGTCAGCGCGCTGGCGTCGAGGTCGGCCTGCAGATCGAGCGAGCCACCGGCCGGGACCGTGCCCGAGAGCGGGTCGACCTGGAGCCAGCCGAGGCCGGTCCCGTAGCGCGCCATGCCCATCCCGAGGATCCCCGCCGTGAAATAGACACCCGGCACCGGATAGGGCAGCCAGCCCATCCCGCCTAGAAACACCGGGAAGAACGGGATGGACAGTGTCGTCCAGGTCTGTGCGTTGATGTCGAACCGGAAGAGACTGTAGCGGCCGGCGATGAGGCCATTCGTGAAGTAGGCGGGCGACGAGGGATCGATCGCCGCTCCCTGGTACGCATCGCCTGGGACCGGCGGCATGAGCGTCCAGGTCCGTGTCGGGATGTCGTAGCGCAGGAAATCGTGCACGCCAGTGGCAGGAGTACCGAACAACCTGCCGTTGTAGTACCGCAGGCTGCCGTAGGGATTGAACGACAGGGGGGGCGGGGGGAGGCTCGTGGCCGTGCCGGTCGCGAGCTCGTACTGGATGAACGTGCTCCCGGCGATGACATAGAGGAAGCGGGCGCCGTCGCTGGCGATAATCCCCGACGCCGCGTGCAGTGGCGAGACCGCCGCCGACCAGGTGTTCGAAGCGATGTTGTAGATTCCCATCGACGCGTTCTCTGCATAGAGGGTGTAGATGTTCCCTCTGAGCAGTGCCGCCACTCCTCCGCCGCTTCCGGTGGAGCCGGGGGAAATCGGCGCGGCCGTCAGGCTCTCCCAGGTGTCGTTCGTGGCGCGATAACGGTAGAAGGCCGTGCCGCCGGCGGCCTGACCGTACAGCATCCCGGCGGCCGAGTCCTCGACCACGCAGGTCAGCGGCACCGGGCTGTCGCTCAGGAGCCTGAACGGGGACGGGGCATCGGTCGTCGTGACCTCGCCCGCGCCCTGCAGCTTGACCTCGGCGAAGAAGTCCAGCGGCCTGCCGCCGTCGTTGGCGAGGTGGATCGGCCGGATCACGCCGCTTCCGATCGCCACGGACTCGTTCAGGGAGGCCGGCGACAGCTGCGCGAGAGGCGCTGTGGCGGCCGTGCCGGTGAGCGAGACCTCCATCTCGGGCCGGTCCGGGTCATTGCTCCGGACCCGGAGGCGACCCGCGAACGTGCCGCCCGACACCGGCGCGAACGTCACCGCGATCGAGGTCTCCGCGCCTGCGGGCAGGGAGGTGGCCGATGCCACGGCACCGAAAGCGGGGTCGTCGGTCGACACCTCCGTCAGAATGAGCGGATCCGCACCGACGTTGCGTGCCGTCAGCGTGAGCGTGGCGCTCGTGCCCACGGTCAGGGTCCCGAAGTCGAGAGAGCCGATCGGGGTGCGGTACGCGAGCGTGACCTGGTGGGTGTTGACCTGGCATGAGGGGCTCACGTCCGCCGAGTTCTGGACCGTCGCCTCGATCCGGCCGTCGGCCACGAGGGCGCGCATCACCGCGACCGGTACCGGGAAGCTCCCGCGGCCGACGCCGCAGTCGAAGCCTGTGGACCCGACGGTCCCGAATCCGAATCCCTCGGCCGTCAGCGACGCCATCTCGGTCGGGGTGCGGAAATCGCCGTTCACCTGGAGGGAGAGGGTCGCGTCCACGGGTGGCGGGGCCGGCATCGTGAACACGTGGCGGGTGAGGCCGTCTATGGAGTAGTCCATCAAGGAGACGAGCGTGACCGGCGCTCCGAGCAGTGCTATGCGCGGCGCCCCGGTCACACTCAGCCGCACGGGGACCGATGTCTGCGGCTGCACTGAGTCGTTGGTGACGATCATCAGGTCGGCGCCATAGGCTCCCGCGGCGAGTCCGGTGGCGTCGACTCTCACGACGATGTCCACCTCGCCGCCCGCCGGCGCCACGCCGCTCACGGGGCCGACGTTCAGCCACGTGGAGACGGGCGTCGAGACCTGGAACGTCAGGTCCGATCCGCCTGTGTTGCGCACCGCCACCGTCGCCTGATCCGACTGCCCGGTCAGGAGCGCGAACGACAGCGACGTGGGGCCGATCTGCGCCACGGGCGGCGAGAGGCCGACGCCGCGCAGCCGGACCGCGGTATCCGGCGTGTCCGGGTCGTTTGACACGAGGTGCAGCGTTCCTTCGAGGACGCTCGCCGCCTCCGGCTGGAACCGCAGGGTCAGCTCCTGGCGGCGGCCGGGTAGCAGGCTGAAGGACGCAGGGGTGACGCCGAACTGCGATGGGATGGCGGCCGCCGAGGTCACGTTCAGAAGATCGGTTCCCCGGTTGACGACGGCGATCTTCGCCTGCGCCACGCCGCCCGTGAACAATGATCCAAAGTCCACCGGGTCGACGCCCACGGAGTACGACAGGGTCACGGTGTGGCGGTTGACGGCGCACAACGCGTCGACCTCGGGGCTGTTCTGCGCGGTGACGTGGAGCATGCCGTCGGCCGTGAGATCGTGGAGCTGCGCCGCCGTCAGATCGAACTGCGCGATCACCGGGGCGCAGCCGGCCACGACCCCGCCGCGGCTGCCGAGGACGAGCCCTCCCGCGGAAACCGTCACATACTGCTGGACGTCGCCGTAGTCGCCCTGGGCCACCAGAGCGAGCCGCCCGCCGGAGTTGGTGGGCGCGTCCACGACCAAGGCGTGTTGGGTGGTGGCGCCCGAGACGGTGTAGTCCATCACGGAGGTCACGACGATCTCCTCCGGTGCGACGGCCAGGTCGGGGACGCCGATGACGGTCAGGTCGACAGGCGCCCGGATCGCCGGGCGCGACGGATCATTGCTGGTCAGAACCAGGTCGGCGCCGTACAGACCACCGGTGAGGCCCGAAGCCTTGAGGGTGACGCTCACCGGAAGCGTGGACCCGGGCGGCACGGTGCCGGCCGCGGGAGCGACGCTCACGAACCGCGGCTCGCACCCGGCGGTCACCAGGCCCAGACCCACGACGCCCGAGAGACCGCCGGCCACCGGGGTCACCGCTCCGGTCACGAGGTCGATGGCGAACAGGCCTTCCGAAAACTGGTTCACGTAGAGCACGGCGCCCGAAGGGTCGAGCTCGATGCCGTATGGCGCGTCCAGGCCGGTTGCCAGCATCGTCATCGCGCGGGTCGCGAGATCGATCGCCAGCACGACGCCAATCCGGTCATTGGCCATGAGGAGCCGGTTCCCGGCGGGATCGAGGCGCAGCCCGCCGTACGCTCCGATCTCCGGTACCAGGACAGTCTGAAGACCGGTCGCGAGATCGATCTGCAACAGGTCGCCGCTGGACGCGTCCACCACGAACAGCGACTGCTCGTCGAGGGAGAGGGCGATCGAGGCCGGCGCTCCGAGGTCGGTCGCCACCGGGACGTGAGAGCCGTCCTGGAGAGAGATCCGCTCGACCACGCCTCTGTCGATGTCGCTGACGTACATCCGCGTCCCGGTGGAGTCGAGGGCGAGGTCGAATGGATAGGAGAAGCCCGAGGCGATCACCTCGACCTCCCGGGTCGTCGGATCGACGCGTTCGACCGTGCCTCGCCCACCGTCGCAGATGTAGACAGGGTCGCCGGCGGTCTTCGTCTGCGCCAGGGCCATGGTGGGGCTGATCAGTCCGGTCGCGACCCGGGTGATCGCCCCGGTGGCGAGGTCGACGCGATCGAGAGCGTTGGCCCAGACCTCGGTGAGGTACGCCTGCGTCGGCTGGCAGGTGTCGTCCGAGGGCGATCGGGTGGTCTCGGCGCGGAGGTCGAAGGTCAGCGCGCTGCCACCCGTGTTGACGATCTCCGCCGTCCGGGTGATCGAAGTGTTGCCGGACAACGTCTCGCTGAACGACGCGGGGGTGAATGCAGCCGCTGACGGCGTGACGCCCTCCCCCCGGAGCGGCACGTCGACCGTCGGCGTGTCGGGATCGTCGCTCACGATACGCAGCGTGCCGGAGTACGCGCCGATGTCCGGCGGCGAGAACGTCAGGTCGATCGAGAGCGCGGCCCCTGGAGGCACCGTCGCGGAGATGGGCGACGGCGAGAACACCGGGGCGTCGGAAGCGATCGACGCGACGTGCAGCGCCACGGTGCCCTGATTCCTCAGTGAGAGCGTGCGCACAGTGTCCGCGCCGGCGAACCCCGCCCCGAAATCGAGCGGGTTCAGCGGGCTCGAATAACTGATCCGGACGGTGTGCTGGTCGAGCTGGCAGATGAACTGGACGGCGGAGCTGTTCCGCACCGTGGCGTCGACGCGGCCGTCGGCCGCGAATCGTGCCATCTGGTCCGCGGGGACGTGGAACGAGCCGGCCGCGGGCGTGCAGTCCTCCTCGATGGGCCCCACGGTGCCGATCGTCTCGCCCTCGACCACGAGCGTCGCGAACTTGCCTTGGAGCAGGCCGTAGTCCCCGTCGGCGATCAGCGACAACGTCGCGTCGCCGGCGAAGGGGGCGGGAAGGACGAGGGAGTGCGTGGTCGTGGCGCCGTTCGACTCGAAGGACTGCACCGACGTCACGCTGACCGTCGGGCCGTCGAGATGGATGGCCGGGGCGTCGACCACGGCGAGGCGGACGGGGACGTCCACTTCGCGGGCGACAGCGTCATCGGTGGTGATGACCAGCTCGGCCGTGTACACGCCACCCGTCAGGCCCAGCGTATTCAGGTGGACAGTGGCGTCGATCGAGCCCTGCGGCGGCACCACGCCCGATGCATCGTCCAGCTTGACGAACCCGGGGACCGTGCTCAGGCGGGCGAATTGCACCCCCTCCTCGCCCTCAACGATGTAGATCCCAGGGCTGATCCCGTTCTGCCAGGCGATCCCACCGTCGTTGGCGGTGAACGGCAGCGTCGAGACCGTCCAGGTTCGGCGATCGATCGAGTAGCGGTAGAGGTTGCTGCCGTCATAGGTGCCGTAGGCGACGTACTCGCGATTGAACGGGTCGATCGCCGCCCCGAGCACCGTCCCGTCGGGCACGCGCGGGAGCGTCTCCCAAAGGCCGGAGGCGACGTCATAGCGCGCGAACCCCGACGCGCCGTTGCCCGCGGTCCCGTAGACGCCGCCGTCGAAGTAGACCAGCCCGCCCCAGCGATCGAACACCATCGGAGGCGACGCCAGGTTCTCGGTCGTGCCGATCGCAGGGTCGAGCCTCATGAACAGGCGACCCACCACCAGGTACAGCCAGCGCGTCCCATCGCTTGCGATGTTCGCGGTTCCCGTGGCGAGCGGCTGTGGCCGCAGGGACCAGCTCGATGTGGCGATATCGAACACTCCCATCCACGTGGCGTTCTCGGTGTAGGACGTGTAGATCCGCCCGTTGAGCATCGCGGCGCCGCCATTGTTTCCCGAGAAGATCGCCGCTGCAGGCAGGGCCTCCCATTGCCGCGTGATCTGACGGTAACGGTAGAAGCCGGTCCCCTGGTTCTGCTGCGCATACACCAGGCCCGAGTCCGGATCGCCGGCCACGCAGGTCAGCGGGGCGGGGCTGTCGGGAAGCATCTCGAAGTCCGCCGAGGAGGTCTCGAAACGCGCCGCCGGCGGCGCAATCCCGCCACCCGGGTCGCCCGGCGGGTCCGACGCCCTCGTCCCGGCGGAGGACGGGGCGCCCGGGATCCCGGGGAACGGGGGCGGCGTGTCGGGTGCGCGGTTTCCGTGAGCGAGGGGACCCTGGGAGAGCCCGCGATACTCCACCGTCGTGACCGCGGGGGTCGCCCGCACCTGGATGTGGTACTGCAGGGGCGTCGCCCCGTCGTTATGCAGCCCGAGGGTGCGTGTCTCGGACTTCCCGGCGCGCAGCGTTTCGGTGAAGAACGACGGAGTGATGCGCAGCACCGGCGTCGGCAATGCCGTCCCCTGGAGCGGCACGAGGAGGTGGCCGCCGTTCGACGCGTTGCTGTCGATCGCCAGGCTGCCGCTCAAGGAGCCGGCGACGGACGGCGCCCAGAGGAGATGCACCGCGATCGAGGCTCCCGGATCGAGCGTCAACGCATCGGGGTCGGCGACGAGCGCCGGGGCGGCGATCGACGTAATGTCGAGCACCCGCGAGCCGGAGTTGGTGAGCGTCAGAATCCGATCCGCCGCGGTCCCCGCGAAAAGGGTTCCGAAGCTCAGGGGGCTCGGGCTCGCCTGGATTGCGGCCGCGCCAATCACTGTCAGCGTCACGGCGTGCGCGACCTCGGGGCGATCGGGATCGTTGCAATCAATCTGAAGGAGCCCGGGGTAGACGCCGCTGTCGAGCCCCGAGGCGTTGATCGACACGGCCACCTGGGTCCTCTCGCCGCTCCCCAGGCGGCCCGAGCCCGGCGAGACCGCCAGCCACTGGGGAGTGGTCGGGTCGGTGCTGTCGATCCAGGAATACCCATAGCCGTCGGGCCCGCCCCGCGTGATCGTCGCGGACGCCGCCTGGCGCGAACCGATCACGCCCGTGGCCCGCTCCGTCGAAGGCGCGGGCGGCGCGGCGGTTCGCATCCCGGTCAGAGGCGTCGGGATCCGCCAGTCGAGCGTGCCCGGCCCGTCGTTGCGCACCTCCAGGGCCGCCGTGGCCGTCTGTCCCGACAGAAGCGTGAAATCGAAGGACGGCGGCGAGGTCCCGATCACCGGCGGCTGCAGCGTCGTCGCGGACGGCGAGTTCGAAAGCGCGCCTGTGTTGTTCCATTGGTCGTGCGCTTCGATGGCAAACCAGTACGTTGTGGCGGCGGCCAGCCCGGTGACCTCCAGGGTCTCCGTCGTCCCGGCCGCCGCGGGGGTGGGCGTCTCTTCGAACCGCGTGGCGGCGGCGAATCCCGCGTCGTCAGCGATCGGCGTGGTGGCCCATCGCAGGTCGTACGACGCCGCGCGGCCCGTCGCCCCGTCGTCGCCCGGCGCGCTCCACGACAGCACCACCGTGTTGCTTGTGCTCTCGACGATGTTCAGGTCGAGGATAGGATCGGGCGGGAGCGTGTCGGGGCTGCTCACCGTCCGGAACGCATTCAGCCGGCCGGAGGCGACCAGGCCGGTCACTCCGGGGATCCGATCGGCCTGATCCATGAGGCGCTTGCGCACCTCGACGGCGCTCAGGCCGGGCGCGACCGAGCGGAGGAGAGCCGCAACGCCTGAGACAAGCGGCGTCGCCATCGAGGTGCCGGACAGCTTTCCGTAGG